>Ga0210407_10000238_pt1 | contig 68945 bp, 118 predicted proteins | sample IncBWC27MmetaG_FD_150860 | JGI IMG/M metagenome (GOLD analysis project Ga0210407, IMG submission 150860) | Forest soil microbial communities from Barre Woods Harvard Forest LTER site, Petersham, Massachusetts, United States - Inc-BW-C-27-M | ecosystem: Environmental > Terrestrial > Soil >...
CCGCGCAGGAAGGCACCGGGCAGGACGGCACCGCGCAGGTCGGCACCGCGCAGGTCGGCACCGCGCAGGTCGGCACCGCGCAGGTCGGCACCGCGCAGGTCGGCACCGCGCAGGTCGGCACCGCGCAGGTCGGCACCGCGCAGGTCGGCACCGCTCTTGAGAGCGGCCAGAACGCACAGCTTGAGTGAGCCGAACTCGCCCTTGAACTTGATTGATCCATCCCACCGTGACTTGATTTCAAATTTCATTTGGTCCTATCCTTTCGAGTCTAGTGCGACCAACAAAAGAGCAGCCAGCAGCGGCCATCCTTAATCCGCACTTCATACAGGCTGTTGCCGATGGTTATGTGCATTAGTTCTTTAGTACGTTGCTTTTCCTTCGACCACAAATGTCAGCCCCCACTTCTTACAGAAGATCCTAGCCTTGCTCTCATCAACGATACGACTGTTCGTGATGCGTGCGCTACGGTTGTGCCGAAAGATGTTCCGAGAAAAAGACCAACTGATTTCATAGTCGCCGTCACCAATGTATCGACAATGTTTCATGACCAATCTTATCTACGAAACCTTCCATAGTAGTTCGTCCGGACCTCCACCTCTCGTCACTTGGATTGGCGGAAACTCTCCGTTGAGCCCGACAGAGTATGCTCCTAGTGTCTTGATGAGGTAGATGAACCTATGCATCTCCTTCTTGGACGGAAGCTTCGTCATCCTGCACCAGCCGTCCTCGCGCTTGGTAAACCAGCCTTCCTCGACCAACTCAGAGAGAGCATCCTCCCCGGTCAGGCTCATCGCGGTTCTCATCTCATCACCTTCAAAGTTCAGCACAGATCGGTCCGATCCCGGCAGCGATCGAGGACGGAGTTGTTAGAACGCGGTTGCAGCGGATGCAGTGCCCCTCCTGATGGATCCGGAAGCCCTTCTCGGCCCAAGACGAGAAGGCGCCGTCGAGTGCCAGGGTCCAGAGAAGGTCAGCAAACTGGATCCAGCGGTGGCCGTCGGAGCCGTTGGGGGCGCCGGGCTTGGCCTTTGACGCCCAGACATGGATCCCACGGTCGTCAACAAAGCCGAATCTCGTATAGCAGGACGGATCGTCGTTCTGGGAGCCCGTCAGGAGCGATACGACGCGCTTACCGGGCGCGAACTCGGCGTCCTGATCCTGGGTTTTGATCCAAAAAGTCCGATGTTCACCGGTCACGGTCGACTCGATCGTGTACCGGCCGTTGAAGAGCTTCGCGACAGGTTTCTCCATGACCATCTCCATCGTATCCTCCTTCTTTGAAGTCGTCGTGTACACGATCAGTTCGCCAGCTCAAATGGCCCCTCGCAGAGGCCACAGATGATCGGCCCGGCTTCGAAAAGCTTCGCCGAGCCGCGAATGATCCGGCCGCACTCGCATTCGCCCTTGAGCTGACGGTTCTTCTGGGTCGCCTGAATGACGAGGTGGCCGCCGGGCCACGTCGGCAGGGCGGGGAGGAACTCCGTCTGGATCCGCTTCGCGAGCTCTGGCGAGGCCTTCGTCGCCGTCCAAGGCTTCAGGAGGCCAACCCGGGCCGCAAGCCTGGAGAACTGCTTCCGGTGGCCGCAGCCCATCGGCAGAGCCGCGTGGACCATCTCGTGCAGGAGGGTCTCGACAAGCTCTAGAGGCTCGCGCAGCATCGGCGAGATCAGGATGACCCGGCCGCCCTCGATCGCGCCGTCGGCCGAACCGCCCTTGTAGTGGCACTCGCCGATACGGCGCCGGTTCGCCGACGTGCCGCCTTTCGCCGGGAAGGACCAGGAGAGCGCGACCTGCTCAGGCGCCTCCTTCAGGAGCTTCCTCCGGAGGAGCGCGTATGCCGCCCGGAGCCACGCCTCACGGTTGATCTTGGTCGTCTTCACTGGATCCTCCTAGCAGCACTCGGGACAGACGCACTCGCCACCGTGCCCACGGGAGAGGGCCTGCCCGAAACAGTTGTACGGCTGGCCGCAGCGTCCACACTCGGTATCGTAGTTGTCCAGCTCCACACGGGCCCCACAGAGGCAGCGAATGACCTCGACCTTGCCAGTCTCCTGGTCGCGGACGATTACATTGTCCATATCCGTCTCCTTCTTCGATCTACAAGAGTATATCAGGATACTGTACAGTAGTCAAGAAGGAAATGCACAGAATTAGCAAAGAGTGCAGACGCCGGAGAAGGCCCCCTGGAAGGCCCTGGAACGCGCCAGGGCCCCCCAGCGGGTAGGAAGGGGTGTGGAGCCTGGGTCCTGGGGGAATCAGGCTCCGGACTGCTTAGGAACGAACAGAGGTCCAACCAAAGGTCTCCACTCGCAGGTCGATCGCCTCTCAAGACTCTTGGAAGTGGACGGCGTCGATCGGCAGGCCGCGCAGGGGATCCCGTCGAACCGGGTTCCAAGACCGTTCAGAATTACGACCCGCATAGCCTTGACGTCTTCAGGGCCACCCTCGACGACGGCGTCCAGGAGCGAGACCGAACCGCTCGTCGTGCAGGCCACCGGGATGTCTCCGTAAATAAAAACGACCTTCACAGCTTCGCGAGCTCCTGTCCGGTGACTTTCTTCATGGTCAGCGTTTCCTGGATCGAGACCTCCAGGATCTCGACATTCTCGAACTCCTCGGCGCCGAAGTGCTCCTTGACTCGACGAAGGAGCGCGTCGGGATTCCCGGCCGTGACCGGATTCCCGGCTTCATCGGTCAGCGGATCGTCCGTCGACTCGGTTTTCGTGACGTCGAACTTCTGCGTGCCGGTGCCGATGTAGGCGCCATTGTCATCCTTCAGGAGTTCCTTCCCGTCCGGCCCCACCAGGAGCGGCTTCCCCGACGTGTTCAGGACCGGCGTCCGAAATGTCGACTTCTTTTTCACGACTGCTGTGAACCGTGGCATCTGAGATCTCCTTCTTCTTCTCTACGGCGTTTAACCGGTGCTTGACAGCGATTGCCTCGCCGTTGAACACGGCAATCGGCCTGCGGGCGATGACCATGGTCTCGACGACTTCCGGACCGCGCGACTTCGCCTCCGCCAGCAGCATCGCCCGATTCTTGCTGACGAAGACTCCGCCGTTTCCGTGCTCCTCGACGCGCTTCCAGCCGTCGATCGCGGAGATCCAGACCTCGTACTGCTCGGACTCCTCGGGTTTTCCTTTCTTTCCCATGACCTACTCCACACCAGGACGACGCCGGAGGTTCCCGCCGCGGCCGAAAGGCCCCTGCGTGATAGGACGCTCGGCAGCGCCCGTGCCGTCCTCTGGCTGCTCGACCGGCTCCTCTTGCTGCTCGAGGTTCGGCGGCTGAATCGCCTCCGGATCCGGAGAGAACTCCGTTACCGGAATCCAGACCATTCCCTTCGCATTCTCGGTGTCCCAGGACGAAAACAGGGCCTCGTCGCCATGTTTCCGGTAGGCCAGAATCGAACCGTCCTCTGGTTTCTCCGGATCAGTGATCCGCTGCCCAGGCAGCGCCGTCATCAGGACCGTAAGCCCGCTCTCCATCGTCAAATCCTCCTCAGTCGTGTATACTAAAAGTACAAGAAATCTTCCCTATCTCTCGCGGGGCGCCGGGAACCGTTCACCCGGCGCCCCTAACTTATCCGCAGTCGTGGCTCTTCAAGCACTTCATGCAGAGCGGTGTATCGCAGGAGATGCAGCGTGACGCCGCGTTCTTCCTGCAGCCACAGAGGACGGTCTGAGCGAGCTTGTGCTGCTCTGGCGGCTGCGGCGCCTGCAGTCCGAGCACGTCTCCCATCTGCTTGATTGCGTCCGGGACGTTCAGAGGGCCCGGCGCTTTGATGCTGATATTCCGCTTCCGAGGTTGCTGTCCGGGGATCTGCTCGTCGACGGTCAGGTGGTACTGCGACTGAAGTGTTTGACCCATCATCAGCGGTCGAATCCGCGCCCGAATCGGATCGTCGTGGAGTTGGACGCAGTCGAGGCACATGCAGAGCGGGCAGATCTTCTGTGCGTAGGCGCCGGTCCGTTTATCCTGAACGTAGACCATCTTCTGACCTTCATGGTGGGCGTTCATGCAGACCTGACAGGTCATAACGACCCGCTCGCCGAAGCTGCCACGGCCAAATTCGTTCATCCATTCACCTTCCGTAGGACGATTTCCTTGCCGTTATCCTCAGCAAGGCCGTTCCGAAGGATCCAACCGATGTAGTCGTACGAGGTCGTCCGAGCGACCCCAGCGACCGTCGCGAGCTGTTGGCGCGTCGCCGAGCCGGTCTCGAGCAGATGCTCCAGCATCGTCTTCATGCCGACCTTCGGCGCCTTCTGGAGCCACTTCGAGAATACCCCCGGATTCGACGGTTTGTTTCCCGACGACGTCGAGAGCTGCTCGAACAGGCCGCGGAGCGCGTCGTACTGCGGCCGGAGGGACTCCCGGACGGCGGCGAGGCGGCGCTGGGCGTCCTGGTCGGACCGGCGCATAGTCGCGAGCTGCTCATGTAGATCCTGGAACTTCGACCTCAGATCCTCATTCTCCTTCTGGAGCCGGTCGAACTCGGCGGCACGGACAAGCGAGTGCTTCGACGGATCAGGTTCACGGACAATGCGACCTCGTCGAGGAGTCTCCGGCACGGAGACGACAGTCCGAGAGAGTTCCTTCCGAAGCTTCTCAATGAAATTCGTTGAATCCCCGAGCTGAACCTCGCCGGGCCGGATCTTCAGCCGCTTCATCTCGCGCGGATGGAGCGTATGCCGTTTCCGAAATATGAACTTCTCGAGACGGTCCTCGCCGGGGTTCCAGTACCACGCCTCGCCAGGAGCGAGGGATCCGAGCTCGTCGAAGCACTTCGAGACCTGCTCGTCGATCCCCTTCGACTCGATCCATTCCCGGACGGTCTCTCTATCCTTCCGGTGCGTCATGCCCATGACAATCAGTCCTTCGCACTGCGATAGGACATCCTTGTCGATCGTAGCGGCACGCTGACTTGCGACAACGACGCCGTATCCAAAGTTTCCGCCGACGATCGCGAGCTTCGAGACGGCGGCCTTGCAGACTTCCATCTGCGGGCCCCTGGCCTTCTGAGGGATTAGGACTTGCGCCTCCTCGAAAAATAGGACACGAGGGATCTCAGGTTTCGCCCGCATTAGGCGTCCAGCAAAAGCCGTCATGAAGTGTCGAATCGTCCCAAGCGACTCGAAGGCAATGTCAATCACAGCGCAGATCGGTGTCGCAAGAAGCGCTTCTGCGAGTCTCTCGCCGGAGTCCTTCTCGAACGGGATATCTCCGTATGTCCCGCCGATCACAGCAACATTCAGTTCACTTGGACTGCCGTCCGGCTTGACCCGAAGACCGTACAGATTGTTTGCCGGATCGGTCGCAATCCATGGGCGCCCCGCATACCAGAGCTCCTCCAGGATCACACCTAGGCCGTAGGTCTTACCCTTCTTTGATTGAGCAAGCATCGCGAGCTTGACGTCGCTCAAATCTTCGGGTAGTCCGAACGGCTTTCCGCTCGGAATTAGCGTACCGATGTGCAACATTCCTCTGCTCCTTCTTCTTCTCCCCTGGTCGCGAAAACTACAGTTCCTTCATCAGGTACTCGAAGAGTTTCTGCTTGGTTTCAAAGACGAGCTGCTCGTGGCGCGGCTCGATGTACTGCGGTACAGGCTCGTCGGAGACGACCTGATCGATCTGCCTGGATACTCCAGGGAACATGACCCGAAAGGCCTCCCTGATTTGAGCTCGATCCTCATCGTCCTTCCAGGACTCGCCTGCACCCTTGTCGTTGATCGCCCGAATCACCGCGCCGAAGCCATCGATCATCTTGTCGATAATCTCGTCCGGATCCTGGCCGACAAACGGGCTCGTCTGACGCTCAACGACACGAGGCTTCGGCTGCTCCGGGTTCGTCGTTAGTGTCAGCATGTAGCCATTCTCAAGCTTCTGAATATCGATGACGACGGATGGAGCTTTGCTTGAGAATGCCGGACTTAGGTACGCGCCCATGCCACCTGGGTAATCTCCACGCATAAGTTTCTCCTTCTCCTTCTTCTCGGCAAGCTTAATGACCCTACGAACTTCTTCTTCAGGTGTCATCGGCACAGTAGTTCCATAGTATGCAGAATGCATTCACAATGGTCCAGTCCTTTTAGTCCTCTGTCGAATTAATAAAATCAAAGATGTCGAGGTGACAACGTCGACATCTGAAAAGCCTCCGTATTTTTAACTTCCCATCCTCTTGGTATTCGAGGTTGTAGCGAAACCACTCGTGATCCATAATCCAGCACCAGATCCTCCGAAGAGTCACGTTTACTCTTCCTCTGACGATTCCTTCGACTCCTTCGGCCGAAAGTCGCTGTGTCGCCTCTGACGTCCGTTGTACTTCCGACGCCACTTCTTCGCGTCCATGAACGTGACGACGACACGGTCCTCCGGACTGCAAACAGCGATCATAGCGACCCCGAAGACCTTGATCTCATAAAGGGTTCGACCGAAGTTCGTCTTAACGACCTTCGCTTCGAGGGAGTCCAGCGTCTTTGAGATCTCCGCCTCGGCCTTCATATCCATCAGCAGGCCGATTCTCTTTGCTATCCGAGCCCGCGCGTGCGGAGAGAACCTCCAACCTTTCGCTTTCAAAGTCATCGTGTACACGGTCAGAATGGAATGTCCTCGTCCATCTCCGCCTGAGAGTAGACGAGCTGCTTCCTACCGACCATCCCCCACACTCCGCGACCCTTCCATCGCCTCTCGAAAGCCGGGAAGACGTTCGACGGTATCGAACAGAAGTCGAACGTCCCGATCGGGTTCCAGCAGCCTATTACCTCGACGCCAAGCTTCTCGAGCTCCGCCCGGTCGGACTCCTTCGCGCCGATCCAACCCTTGTAGACTAGGATTTCTTTAGGCATCTGAAAATTTAAGAGTGAACTTCCCAAGTACAATGAACTGATCCAGCACGCCAAACTTTGTCTCTATGGCGTACGCGGCGCCAACAGGAACCGCAGCCGTATCGTTCGGCGGCGTCAGAAAACCGCGGCAGATCACTCGACGGTCTGACGATAGAAAAGCAAGGTCGAATGGCTCCGGCACATTCCGGGAGTGGAAATAACCTCCCACAGGCGGTCCAACGAAGACGTAGATCGTGTCGTCTGGAATCCGCGGTAGACCTTGAAGCCCGAGCGCTTTCTCCTCCGGAGTCAGTAGCACTTTTACATTCATGATAGTTTGTCTCCGCCAAGTTTTCCGAACGCCGTGATCGACAGAAATGATATCACGCCGGAGACTACGCCGATGAAGGCGAGCGCTAACAGGACTGGGGACAACAGGATCATGGTCACTGTGAAACGCACGAAAACCTTCCTACCGATCGCAACTAAGATCGAAATACGACGTAGATAGCCATGCCTTTAAGGAGCATACCATGGTCGGCCGTGGATTTTTAATCATCTCAGCTCTGCTATTTTTCTTCGCAGCGATCGGAGTCACGATGATTCCGCATCCAGAGTCATGGGCATTCGTCGCGCTGGCGCTCGGAATGGTAGCTGGAAACTGGTCTCCATTCTCCTGGCCTAAGAGAGGTCCGTAGGTCATTTCTGCGCTGCCTTACGTACCTGTAAAGCCTGAAACTCGACATCTCCGATATCGGAACGCTTGACCCAGACGAACAGGCGATGGTCTGGATCATAGAGGAGCAGCTCGTCCAGGTTTGCTGGGTACGTGACGCCTTCGGTAATTCCTGATCCGACTACTCGGAAGTGTTCAGCTCTCTCGTACGGACAGCAGCCACCGAGAAGAAGTAGAAGGACTAGTTTCTTCATATTCGCACTCTTTACCTCTTCTGTACTAATCCTACTTTTCGAGAACCGCCAGGATTGCCCCTTCGATCAAGATCACATACTCCTGACCTTCGATCTTCACGTCTCCAATAAACTGCTCCGAGAAAAGGACCGTGTCCCCCTTCTTCACGCGAGGCTCAATCAGACGACCGGACTGAAACGCGCCTGGGCCGACGCCTTCCACGATACCACGATTCACCTTCTCCCGAGCCGCGTCAGGAATCAGAATGCCGCCGGGCGTCTTTTCGTCAGCCTTGAGTCTGCGGACAACAATGTGGTCTGCCGTCGGGTTGATCTTCATAAGTCCTCCTATATTGCCTCGCGCCAAAATAGCGCGTTTAGCACTCAACACCTTTTCTGTGCCAACTACCAAGGAGGGGAGCCCCACCGGAACTCCATCCCCATAAGCATCACCTTCACGACGGACGGGCCCTTCAGGTTGACGAGTGGCATTTCCGCTTCGACGCGGAAGGACTCAGTCGAGTCCAGCTCGAGCGGCTCGCCTTTGTCGGAAACTACGCCCCTGGCATAGTGCGTCCAGATACCCTCCAGGTTGAACCTCTTCAGGCAGTCCCCGACCTGTTCGTTGAAGACGTTCCACTTGTTGACCTCGGTCTCGATCTTGTAAGCCTCGTCGATCGCGTGCATCGCCAGTCCATCGGTAACGTACAGCACCGGAGAGAAGACCGACAGGGGACTCTCCTGCATTGTTACGTTGCCTCCGAAGATGAGCCGTAGCTTCAGATTTTTCAGGATCGTGAGAACATCGCTCTTGTCGTAGACCTGCTCGAGGGAGACGCCCCAGTAGTAGATCCGGAACGCCCTGGGAGTCCCGAGCATCCCGGAGCAGGTCATGTTCGTGTGAACTCCACGCTCCTTCCACTCCCCATCGGGAAAGTGAAGGTTATCGAACAGGTTGACGCTCCCGTCTCCAAGCCCGTGCGACTTCAGTCGAAGCGTGTCGAAGAGGACGTCTTTGTACCACTTCGCGTTGGGATGATAGTCTCTAGGCATTCTTTACCTCTTCTGTGCCTACATCACTCTAGGCGGTTGAAGCATCTGCGTGTGGGCGAATCCGGGATATCTCCCGATTCGGGTCAATGATCTAGCCAGCTCAAACGCCTTTCTCGCTCTCTCGATCGCCGCCAATACTTCATCGCCAGTCGAGCAGATAACGAGCCTTGTCTCTGGAATGTGGGATCCGTCCAGTTCGCTCGCTACCTCTTCTTCGATCCTTCGCTTCAGATCGTCAGAAAGGTCTCCGGTCTCGACCTTCTTAAATCTTCCCTGACCAGGAGCTTGACGACGAAAGTCCTGCTTTACGGGCTCGGTGAATCTGACGGCGAATACACCCGGCTTGTCGGTCGCCAGAATGGTTACGAACTCCAGATCTCTCATTTTATCCTCCATTGGCACTCAATCTGCCTTTTGTGCATGACTACCGTTGGATCTGTGATTGCCGAATACCATCTCGTGCGCCCAGTCGATGAAGAAACCGCCCGCTCTGTACCAACGGCGCTTCGCGTAGTCCAGCCAAGCGCGGTCGATAGCGTCGACCCATTCTTGCCGACCCTCTGAAGTCATGAATCACGACTCCTTCTTGGCATCAGAGCAATAAATACGGATGGAAGGCCCATCAGAACTCCAAGTGCAAGAGCGTCGGGATTGTCCCGTACAGCGCCCTGGAGCCAAGTAAATAGAATCAAGCCGATCCCGATCCGCGCCAGAAGCGCGACGAGACAGCTTAGACCGAGCGGCTCTTCCGTATTCTCTTTCACGTTATAGCTATTTCAGCAATCGCAGCAGTAGCAGCAGCCTTCGCACCGCTCACAATGCTCCTCGGCCATCGCCCCGCACTCAGGACAAAGGAATCGAATAATCATTGTGTTCTACCATGCACTCAATTCGGCTTCTGTGCCAACCCGTGTTTAGCGAGTAAGTGATCCTTAATGACCATAACGTCCAGAAAATTCAACTCCTCACCGAGGAGGCCACGAGCCTCCATCCTTACTAAAATCGCACCGCAGACGGCACATCTGTAGCAGAACACACCGTCAACGAGGTCTTTATTAATGGCTTCCATTTCTACAGTGGCACTCAATAGGTCTAGTGTGCCTATCGCTTTCCGACCTTACTCTTCATGATTGAACCGAGAAGTTTCAGAGTTTCTTCAATTGTTGTTCGAACGGCTTCCTTCGACACGACGCGATCCTCATCGGTATCGTCGCACGTCCTGCTCTCAGTCCAGCTAACGATGAATCCACCATCTGCTGGTGAGACTCGAATCATGTTTGCAATGCGCAATGGATTTCTCCTAATGAAAAAAGTTCGCCTTCTCAAAATCACAGCTATCTCAACCACTGTCGAATTCCTAGATCTCGTTCCCACTCTACGGTCCACCTACCAAGCCTATCTGCCTCCGTTACAAGCAACTTCACGACTCGCTCAAGTTCAACCGCCATTGCATCGGCAGCTACCTGGGCAACTTTCGCACCCTTACCGTCACCACGCTTCTTACATCTGTTCGCGTCGTACTGAGCATTATTCCACTCGTTTTCAAGAGACAGGAATAGACGCTCCAGAGATTCAAGGGAAACTTTCGGAGGGTTACTTAGACTTTTGGAGAGCCCCCTTCTAATCTCTGCGTATGTCCAAACGAGAGCCTTTGCGATGGCTGCGTATGATTTTCTGGTGGCGTCGGCTATTTCAGGATACCGCGCAGACAAAAGCAGTCGATCTGCTGCATTGGAGAGCATTCTTGAGTAATGCCGGACATCGGAGTACAGGGATTTAGAGGTTCTCATAAAATTCTCAGAATCCTTCGAGCTGCGGCGAGTCCCATTGACGTGCTGAACTGTCTAAGGTGCAGTACGAGAGATAGGACGTCGCCGCAGTTCGTAAGACTCATATCGCACAGCACCTTAGACAGCATTCAGTATAAGCACTGAACGTACCTCTGTCAAGCTGTTCTGCACTCAACAATGCTTCTGTGCTTACAGCCCGTCGTCCCAGACGCCACCCCACCGATCGCGACGATGACGTAGTTGAGCCTTGGTTATGCCTCTCCCTTTCTCGAGGAGCGTAACAGTTCCATGGGCCGGGATGCGAACGACCGCTGACGGCCATCCGGCCGTGAAGATCTCAAGACCGTCATCCATCGTCCGAACACCAAGCGCCAGGAGATCGATCGTCGACCCAATCGGACTCGTCTGCCGGAAGCTGTCACCGGCCTGGATTCTGTTTGGATGGTAATCCATCGGCAGGTAGCACTCGCAGCTATTGATGGCGCATGAGCACTTCGCACGATCCTCGTACTCCCTCTGCGCCTTGATCTGGTCCGACAGGCGTAGGGCGGTCTCCTTACGCTTCGGCTCCTCCTGGAGGACATCCCGAACGAACGTCTCAAGATCTTCGTCGGTGATGAATCTGCTCATATCCCCTCCCTAGCTACTTCCGGATCAGCAGGTAGACGTCCCACTCGGCGCCAGCGCCGCCCTGTTCGCCGCCACAGCACATGGCGTCGGCCGCGATCCCGATGATCTCGCCACCGATCTTTCCGGCCTGGATCAGCGCGTTCGCCTTCGCCTCCTCGGCGCTCGCATGCGAGGTGCCGACCGCGACATCGTAGGTCCAGCGAGGCCACCAGAGCAGTTTCCTGAGCCACCAGAACATAGAGCCTCCTATTTATAAATTACAGCAAAGATTCTTGCAGTCCGGCGGAGAGAATTCTCCGGTCGGCTTTCCGCGCGAAACCTCGACGTCGGTCCAACGATGGAAAACTCGACATTCCGTGATGAGCCAGTGCTTGTGCTTATCGAGACCAATCCTCTTCCCGCACTCTAAGCAGACCGTCGATCCCGGAACACCCTGCTTGAAATAATGCCGTTCGCCTTTCTCAAGATGCTTTCTACATGGGTGACACTGATTCATCGTCTGTGGAACGTGCTCGGCAATGCGACCGGCTGCCTCCTCGCACCATGGGCATAGAAATGTTTCGATAGGACTCCAGGTGTGGTGTTTCCCGACGCACTCCACCATCGCGTAGGTGCCGTTCGTCTCGACGTAAAAGTCCCCGAGCTTGAATCTCATGAAATCGGCTCTAGAAGGGTGATGACGCGGTATTTACCACGCTTCAGGCTCTCATTCCCCATAACCCCACGAAGCTGTATCCAATTGCTACCGAGCCTGAAATCACAGTTGAAGCTATTTGGGCTGTCACTGTACTCTTCGATCGTCCCGACAAGTACATTCGAATACCGATCGAATACCTTCTCTGGAACTTGCTTCGCGAGATTGACAAGTGATTGGATCTCTGACTGGCACTGCGATACTCTAACCTTCGCGTCGTCGGCTGCCTGCCGCGTCGACTTCACGACGGCCTCGAGATCCTTGACGCCCTGGGCGATGATCGCCTCGATGCTCTTCTGAAACACGGTAACCCTCCTTCTTCTTCTCCAAGCACACTTCGAGCTTTCTGTGCAGGCTACTTCTTCTCCATCCAGGCCGACAGCTCTGTCACGCAATCCCCACAAAGGTCCTTCCGTTGGAAGGATACCTCGCCCTCCCGGACGAGCGGCGCCAGGATCGAAGCTCCACGCTTCACGGACGAGTCCAACGGATCTGGCTTCTCAAGGGCCTTGCTCTCGGCGAACTCCTTAAGACATCTGTCACAGTCGTACTTCGTGACCCGGCCGAGCTGCCGACTGCTCATCGGTTCCTCCTCTCGATTCCTCGCCGGACGCGCTTCGCCTCGCGCTCGGCGCCGCGCTCCGTGTAAGGGCCAGTAATCTTTGTCGCCTCGAGATGCTTATCGAGGACAATCACGGAGAAGTAGCGAGGCTCCTTAAAGCGACAGGAACCATGCTTCCGCTCATCGTGCGGACAGACCAGCGGAACGACGACGACCGCGGCCGACTTGATCGCGGCCCGCATAAGCGGATCCCGGCGTTTCGTCTTCTGGAAACAACTACGACATATCGGACCGAGCTTCTCGTTCTCAACGAGCAGAAGACACTCGCAGGAAAAGCAATAGGACTCCTCGACTTTTTTCATCTCCGAAGCTTCTCGAAAGTGTTTACGACCTTCTCTTCCCTTGTATGAACGTAGATCTTCGCCAACTCGATCGAAGACCAACGAAGTTGAGACCTAACGTAGTTAAAGTCAGCTCCAGCAGCGATTAGCCTACTGGCACGGGTATGTCGAAGGATATGGATCAGACCAAATCGGTCTGGCTTTACGATATCTAAAATCCTTTCGAAGATGCTCTGAAGCGTCCTCTTTGGAATCTTAAAAAGTAGATCATTCGGACCAAACTGCTTCACCCATGTACGCAACTCGTTCGTAAAATCGCTCTTATTGTCAAGATCGACTGGTAGAAGAGGGTGCCCTGACTTCTTAAGAGTTGGAATCCAAAGGCTCGAAAATGGACCTTTCTTCCAGTCGACGTATTTCGTACGCATTAGCAATGCTTCGCCACAGCGGCATCCAGTTTCAAGGATAAATCTGATCGTAATTCCAGCCGGATTCTCAATCTTCTTTGTTTCAGCAAGAACCTCCTTGTACTCCTCGTCGCTAAGATATTTAGTTGAGTCGATTACCGCGTTCGACGACGAAAGAGTTGAGCCCTTCGAATACTTCGATCTACAGCAACCTTCTAAGCATGTGATGAACTTGTCACGACGCCCAGCAGACTTCATTATTTTCTGTTTACAGACGTGATTTGGTGATGTGCAGACCTTCGCTCGATCTCCGATATTGTACCGGGCCATGAATGATTTCCCACAAATGAAGCAGGTCGAAGGAATCCGGTACTCTGACTTTTCCTTTTTTTTCATTTTTTGTGCTCTCGAACGTAGAAGCCGTAATCCTGTCGCTTCCCGTCGATGTAGGCAAGCTTTGCACAGGCAAGATTGACACAGTAGTTAAAGGAGACTTGATCTCGCTTCGATCCTGACGAAATCTCATCCCACCAGAGCTCGTTGAAGCGTCGGACCGTATCGTTGTGCCTCCGGATTAGGATATTCGTCTCTCCTAAACCTGCCGCTGCTGGGTATCCGGCCTTTCTTAGTTTTGTCAAATGATTGACCATCACCAACGGATCTTCCTTCCCTGCGAGAACCGCCGCATTGCCGCCGATATAAACGCAGTCGATTGTCTGGTGACGAAAGAGCGCAATGTCGTTGTCCGATGTGTACTTCTCAACGAGCGCGCGCAGATCTACGTCGACAGCGTCGATCGCACCGTCTATCCAAACAACGAGTCGATAGTCTTGTACTGGACTGGCGTGGGACATGACCTTATATAGCCTCGCGTTGCGCGTCAAATCCTTGAGTACAGTCGGAAGGATAACCACCTTCGCCCGGCTCGGCACCCTCTTTGGGTAGGAATCCGTAAGAAAAAATACGTCGATATCTTCCCCGAATTCCGGCTCGACGTACGGATCATAATCTCCAAAAATCCCAGTGTACACGGCAATTTTTTCCATGATTATCGCGGCGGTAAAGGGTTGATCTTCGAAAGAGATTCGTACGACAGCAACTCACCGGCACGTCGACGCGCTTTCAAAAGCACGCCCGGCATATTTGGAACATCCTGATCGAGCGTCAGGATCTCCATGTCAACGAAGATCTCACGGAAATGATCCAGCGTGAATCGCCAGTGGTCCTCCGGATACGGGTGATACGGGAACCCAGGCGAACGGGTTGTGACGATTAGGAGGCCACCAACCTTCACGACGGCCTTCATCTGGTCTGTAGCCCTTTGCCAAGACTTGACGTGTTCAAGCATCTCCGTCGAGATGACAACGTCAAACTTTTCCATCCCAAACTCCTGGACGAGCCAGTCGACGCTCACGACCCGGTCGACGCACGGACCCATCTGAAAGTCGATGCCCATGTACGAGGCTGGTTTCAACGGCTCAAGGACTTCTCGTGGAGTCCCGTTGACGTTGTAGCTGCCGACCTCCAGGACGCTCTTGCCGGAGATCTCGTCAGACTTGATCGAACGCTTCAAAAAGTCGATAACCGACGGATGCATGTTCTTTCCCCTTCTTCAACTGGGATTATACCTTCAAACCCTAAATCTGCACACTATATTTCTACTGTGCAGCTCGAACTAAGACAAGAAGATCTCTCAGGATCACCGACTCCTCGAACTGCTGGCAGTCGATAAGTCTCTGACGGTACTCTTCCGCTTTCTTAACTAAAGCGCCGACCTTGACTTCTGCAACACGTTTATCGGGCTTCTTATTCTTTGCGCATGTCTCGCAGAAGATGTAGACCCGTCCAATTGCCCGAAGATCGTTAAGGAGTTCGACTTCGCACCCCTCGCAGCAGAAGATATTTCGTTCACCGCAGTTTCCACACCTTGAACTTGCAGTTCCTTTTTTGTGGCAGGAAGCCATGACGCATTCAAGCATCGTAAATCACCTGCAAGCGGCTACTACAGTATCGTGAAGTTCGACTAACCCGAGCATCTGCTGGTAACTATGAACCCACTCAACCATCCGACGCATCAGGCCGAAGTCCTCGCCCTTGGCGTACAAGCCAATAATCTTAACACCACGCGCCCAAGCCATCCCGAGCTCTGCCGAGGCATCCTTACCGGACGGACCGATGTACAGCACGCAGTCTGAATTCATAGCGCCGTTCGTGTCGTAGTCGAAAGAGGACTTCCCTCGCTCCGACCAGACCCAATCATCAAACGGCATCGGCTTCCCGTCCTTCGTCGCTTCGTGCCCTTTCTGCTCGCCGTGATTGTTCTCGACGAACGACAATACCTCATGCCCTCGATCGCGAAGCATGGACGTAAGCATCTCGACGGCATGCTGGTGCTTCCAGGATGCTGCGATGTAGATCTTCATTTATCCTCCTTCTTACTAATGCACAGATCCTACCTTCGGTGCCGACGGCTTCTAGAAGCACATAGGATCGTCCAAACGAGAACTCCAATAGCAAACCCGAGCGCTTCTAGAAGGAATATCGGCAGTTCGATCGTCACGGTCAGTCTTCCTTCTTGCCGAAAAGCGCCTTGATCGCCTTGACAGCAATCCCGGCGACGTTTCCCTGATTCTTGTCTGCTCCGTGGTCAGCCGCCTTCTGGATGAGCTCCATGAGGTCGGCCTTCATTTTTTCAGGCGCCGAGCCTCCGTACTTCGTAACGAAGGCGTCGATATGCGTGAACAGCTCCTTAAGCATCTTTTCCCCTTTCAGTTGGTATACGGTTCGCCTTTGAAACGGAGCGACAGGTAAGGACTACTGGAATAAATAAGATCAGTCCGACCGACGCCCCTAGCCACCCCCCTGGCCTCTGATCGGACGCCCAGCAAAAAGCGAACAGAGCGACTGCTGTTATCCACCCGGGGTGGTTCTTTGCTCCATCCAACCATTCTCTCACTGATGTCATTCCTTTCGCTCTCCACTAGAAGCATCTCCGTTGATCGTACCCCCAAACTTCAAGCGAATCGGAGGACCACCATCGAAAAGATAGACCCCATCTTCGGGAACAACGAAAACTTTACATTTTTGATGACACGGACATTCGCACAAAACAAACCCGTCGGGAGCTCCATCTGGAGCATTTTTAGGACTGACAGCCCATCCGTCACAACTTTCATGAAATCCGCACTAGCACTTAAAGGTCATGGCTTTATATATCCGCTGGAAGTATTTGCGCTTTTCGATGCCAGAATAAGCATCAGGTCGCGGTCATAGCTGAGAACCTGCTCGGCCAAGTCCTGGAGTAGGATCAACTCCAGGATCTCGGCATCCGTCATTGGGTCGTTCGTCTCCCACTTCTTGAGGATGAGTTCCTGGCGACGGTCGTTCGCCGCGTCCCACCATTTCAACTTCACCGTTGTCATCTACGCCTCCACCCATTTCCCGTTCTCGCATCTCCGCTTCAGGTGCCCGGCCTCGTCCCGAGGTTCCGTCATCGGCTTCGGGTTCGACTTCCTGCCTTTGGTGGCCCAGAAATAGACATGGATCACATTTCCGATCCACCACTTAACAGGGTTCATGAATGTCATGATTTGGCTCTCGTAATTCTTAGGTCGCCCATCTCGAACTCTGCCGCCTCTAGCGCCTTGTTCAGCGCCTTCAACTCGGCCTCGCCGTAGGCTTCAACCTGCCCCTCGTCGAGAGACTCCGCGAAGTTGAGCGCCGCGATCCAGACCTTTTCGAGTAGCTTCACCTGATCGGATGGATTCATATACGGTTCTCCAGGTAGCTCTTAGAAGAAATCCCTTCCCGCCGTGCAGGAGTACACGTCCCGCACGTCATCCCACTGGGCTTTGAGGAAGTCGTACTCCTCCAGGTCCACCGCCTCCGTTGCAGCATAGTCCAGGGCGATCATCCAGAGGAGCATGTCGTCTTTCGTCATAGCGTTCATTTGTCCAGATCAGGAACTCTACGCCCCCTGAGCGCCAGCATCAGGCGGGCACTACCCCGGTCCCAATTCTTCTGGTCGTGCGGCGACATCTTCTCGTAAGGCACAAGCATCGCCCGCTTCGCCCTCTTGATGCCGCGTTCCAGTCTCTTCTTCTTCCCAGCCTCACTCATTCTGTGCTCCCTTTTGCAATCGTTCCTACTCGCCTTATTCGGAATTACGTACCATCGGAAGATCGTCCAATGGGACTGACTTATGATTCTCCCACTGGATCGAATGCCACACCCCGTCACCATGAAGTATGGCGTAGTGCGGCGGATCATGGGGCCTCGATCCTTGACACCAAACGAACGCCTCTCCACTCCACGTCCCTTCGACCTTGTACACCGAGACGCACCTTTCGTTCAGCACTCAATACCTCCTCCGCGTCATCGGTGCCTCGGCCTTCTTCGTACACACGAAGCAGTATTCAACGGAAATGAACTTCACCATCGTCTCTGTAAAGGTCGGCACCAGAAACCTAAAGCCCGTAATTCCCTTCGCCTTCAGGCCGTAGTCGCAGGAAGAGTTAATGGTCGCTATCGCTTTCAACTCTACTCCGCAGCCATCGCACTTCGTAATCTGCATCTTTACCTCTTCTGTGCCAACCCGTTCACGAAAGGAAGCGCCTTCTTCACGCACTCGAGATGCAGGCCGTTGTAGTCGCATACCTCGGGTGCATTTTGAGGAAGGATACGCATTGAAATGGCGGGTTCGATTCCCATCTCCATCGCAACCCAGCCAGAGCTGTCGTGGTAGACCCTGTAAGCCGTAGCCTTGACCGATTTCCCACAGTAGGCGCAACGCCATTGAGGGCATTCTCTGAGCGACTGAGCTGAGGCAACCGCTCTTTTAAGATCCGCTTCCGAAGGCTCCGCATGACAGCCATCGTGACTGCATTTTGAGACTTCGACCTGAACTCCGTTTATGATCATATTTCCTCCTACAGAGCCTTCTTCTTCCTGTCGTACTCTGGAACAAAGTCGTTCACGAGATCGTGCTGTAGCTTTTGGTCGTACTCAGGCGTCTTCGACGGCTTTGTGAAAGCTCCGCGCCACTCCTCGTCGACATATCCGAGAAAGGTGTGCGCTTCCGCTAGGAGGTACTCGAAGTTATTCTCGAGCTTCTTCTTCCGATTCGGATCCGTCTCCTCCCACCACGCCTGCCACGTCTTCTCCAGGGTATTGACCACGCGCCGTAGATTGCTAATTGGCATTCCCATTCCCACAGATACCTCCACATCATTGCTAAGGTTCCTACTCACGAATCTTTAAGAGGAGCCCGTCAACGGGGGAACCCGCCGGGCTCCAAAGGAAGTTGGATATCAATATAAGCACTCATCTTTACTTCTATGCAAACCTAGACTCAAGACTCTCCCCTCATCGTCTCTTCGTTCAGCTTCTTGACACTGATCTCTCCGCGCGCGAGCTGGCCGAGAAGATCTCCGCCATGCCGTACACCGTCGTCACGCTGACTCCTCAAGGCCGCCCGCACCGCTAAGTCTAGGCGATCGATCACCTTCCCGGTCGCTGCCGGACCCTTATAGACCAGCGCCTTTTCGTAGAACGTGGTGTAGTAGGTTCGCCCACGGGTCTCCGTAGGAAGCGGAGAAACGTCTTTAGCGTAGGCGTCCCGATGAGACTTCGACGGAGTCAAAACTCGTCTAGTCAATGCCTGAAACGCCTCAACCATCTCCTTCCTAATCTCGTCATCACGAACGAAGAAGTGGGGCCAGTCTGGAACGAGCCGGAATAGAGCCTCTTCTTTACTCTCCTCTTTGTGGTCTGCGTCCATCTTGACGGCCCTGCCGAGCGAGAGAAGTTTCGCGCATTCGTCGCAAAGACGATCAGCATAGCGCCAACCCTTCTTTCCGCAACCGTGGCAGGGCTTATAAGTTCCGCCGCTCATAAAGTCTCCGTGTACACGATCACTTCGCCTTGGAATGCTCACGGACCTTGACGAGAATCTTCTCGAGGCTCTCTGGCGTCGTCCGAATCATTGAGTAGTCGAGCCTCGTTTCACCGACCAGCCATACCTTTGGTTGGACCCTGTGCATCCGTTCCTCCTTCTTCTTCGATGCCATGCGCCTTTATAATCGCGCTCTCGACTGCAGGAATAACTGCCGCTGCGAGATCGCGCAGGATCCGCTCCTGAGCTGCGCTCGGACATTGCTCAGCAGCAGCGATCATGCCGTCTTTGAAGGCTGTCGAAACAATCCGAATCGTCGACATCAGCAGCGACTCGACGTCCCTCTCGAAAGACTCGGTCGACTTATCGCCGGTCGCCCGCTTCGCCCATCGGTCAAGGAATTCATCCTTCGTCACGTCGCTACCCCTGTATAATTCATCCGGACACTTGCCCCTACTGGGGCGGGCCGCCGCTGGGGTGTTCCCGGCGACGGCCCGCCCTTCTCTAGCAGCCGGTCGCAGTTCCTTGAGACTTCCGATGTAACTCGAGAGCTGTCCGGAATGACTTCACTTCTGTCTCGTTGCGATTGAGCGACGGGGACTTGAGCACGATCGCCTCAGCAAGGACCAGGAGACGCCCGAACGGCTTCGTAGCGAGCTTAGATTTTTCGTTGGCCTCTTTGATACGGATCTCTGCCAGCTCGACCGCCCGCTCGGACTCACGAGCGACGTCATGCGATCTCCCTGCGCGACGCTCGGACTTGTCGCGAGCGATCTGCATCGTCGTGAGAGTGTTCTGAAGCGTCACGGTCTTCTGTTCAGCGGAAGCCGTCCGGACGAGCAAAAGTTTCTCGTTCTCGGTGAACTTATCGAGCTGGCGCTTGTAGTCGACGAGTGCTCGGTCCTTCTGACCGACTTCCTTCCGGAGACCGTCGACCTGTCCCTGGAGCTCCTTATCGGTCCGGGCCATCTTCAGGCGGACGTTCTCGGCTTCGAGGCGGATCACCTGGGCGTTCTTCTCGCGAACGAGGGACTTCAAACTGAGAACCTCAGACTCGAAATCCGAGCTTCGTTTCGTAAGGTTCACGATCCGAAGCTCCAACGCGATCCGATCATCCGACTCCGTCAGCTCCAGGCCCATTTCTCTGTCTCCTACCATCGAAAATTACTTAGTACGCGATCATCCGAAACACTCGAACGGCGACACCAAGAACAGCACCCAGTAGAATGATCGTTGCGGAAACGATCAGAATACACTCGATCACGTCCCTCGTCTCCTTCCTCATCCTGCACTGAATCGTAGTACTGTGCTTACCTAAGATCGTACTTATCCTGCCACGCAGAGATTCTCTTCTCGTCCCGTACAAGCTCTCCCTGATGGACAGACCAGATTCCTTTTTGATCTACACAGTGCTCGCCCATCGCTTTACAACCTGAAGCGACACAAACCCACCTAGCGTCCTGGATATGGTGCTGATGCCGATAAAGGCACGACTGGGAAGTGCAGTTGGCTCCCCAGCCTATACTGTGGCCGCAGTGGACGATATCCCGAAGTGCTACGTAGTGCTTCTTGTGGCGTCCAAAAGAGCATGGGTTTGAACGGATCACCATCGAAAGAAACATCACTGTGACGACACATATGACCACCACGACCGGGATCATCAAGGCGTATTCGAAATCGGTCATTTGCTATTCTCAAGAGCTAGTTTTACGAGAGTTTCAACGGTGAATTTATCGTCGACAGCCCCGTAGTACAGGTCTTTCGGAATAACCTCCTCGCGGGTCAGACATGAGCTCTCTGTAGTCGAAAACTGCCAGCCAGGGTAGTCCTCGACACCGTAGACCTTGTTGTCGATCCGGCGCCAGTCCCGGCCGAAGAGGGCATCGTGCCGGACCCAGAAGAAGGTCCCGGCCCAGCACCAGCCGCCGCGAAACGGCATGTCCGTCGGAAGGTGCGTCCAACGAAGGCAGCCGACCGTCCCGAAGCGTTCGAGGCGCCGATCGATCACACCAGGGAATAGCAGGTTTGCACGGTACAGAAGCTCCGTCCAGCGCCGGACCGGCTCACGGAAGAAATCGTTCTTCGTAACGCCCTTTGCGTGCGCATAGAAAGTCGCCTCGTCCGACCGCCTGGACTCAAGCATCCCGAGTCCCTCAAGGAAGTACGCAGTCTCGGCGAGTGCAGGATTATTCCGGCGGACCAGGATCTCGGCTTCGAGCGGCGAAAGCTTGTCGCGAAGCTCGGCCTCCGGAGCGGTCCGGTCGTCGAGCGCCAGGATGACAATCCGGCGACCGTTCCAGACGTGCCGGTACTCGCGCAGGCGATCGACGTGCCAGGGCCAAAGCGTCCCACGAATCGGATAGCAGTGGAATAGGAGGTTACGGGTCATCGTCATTGCCAGTTTCCGAGGTCCTTCCGCATCTGCGCCAGCACGTACTCAACCCAGTCGGCGGTTATTTTTTTTTTTTTGAAATACGTCTATTCAACTGTTGCTGAATTCCGGTTGCCCAACGGATGTTGCCGGGTTCGTAGTTCCCGTTATTTTCGATCCTATCGATCGATACTTTAGAGGAAGGCTTCCTTCCGATCTCATTAACTAAGTCGTTAAAGAAATCATAAAAAGACCTCCTCCAGCGAGCACATACAGATATGCCGCGGCCTCCGTAGTTTTTGAAATTTGTGTGGTTTTTATTATGGCACCTCTGAATCATTGCTTCCCAAGTTTGGTACTCAGGTTTGAATTCAGGTTTTCTAGACATTCCGTGAGTTCTATTTAAGAAACGCTCATCTCGAATACATCCGCAAGATCTCGTTGGATGCCCAGACCTTGAAAGTGAACTTCCGTTCACATCAACTATCTTTCCGCAAAGGCATTTACATCTAAATCTTCTATCTCTGTTTCTGCCTTTAACGCCTATAAATTTAAGGACAGTTAATCTCCCAAATTTCTCTCTGACAGAAACGGATGCCGGTCTCATCCTTTAAGTCTCTACTTTACAGAGGTAATCGAAAAAGATGAGACCTTCCAAGCACCGCCAGCAGCGACTACGAACAGGCGTCCGGATATCGAGACCTTAACGGCCGGGTGCAATGACGCCTGCTTCCAGTCAACGTGATTCTTCGAGAAGTCTTTTCCATCCAGCTGCACGATCAGTGCTTCCCGGCGAACCATCAGCTTGACTGTTCTTGGTTTCCCTGACTTGAAGACACACCCATTCGCGTGCTCGCCCTCGCCTCCGCCGACAAGCGCGAGGCAGCTCTTCGTGCCGTCGTAGCAGTCGAAGTGGAAGGCGCAGAGACCGCCAGGAACGACGATGCCGACGTCGAAGTCCTTGTTTCCGGAGTCTCCGCGCTCGACGATGAGCGTCAGATCATACTCCTCAGGAAGAGGGCCGTAGTCAAACATCAGCGGTGCGCGCGTCGGCCAGGAGGCCGTTCCTACGAGGGTTCGTCCGACGAGCTTCCAGCCTTCGGCTTTCTGAACGTCCGCCTTCAAGAGCAGGTCGGTCGTCGCGGTCTGTTTTGTGGGGAAGGATATCGACGCCCCGGTCAGCGGTCCTGCAGCAGGAGCGGCTGGGTCCTCAGACGGTACCGACAAACGCTCGACGTCTGCCTTGCGGACGCTGACGGTCCGACCGTCCTTTGTTTGGATAGAGTAGTTATCTCCGTCATCGGAGAGCGACTTCCAGGCGAGGCGCTTCCCGTCCCGGAGGAGCATCTCGTCGGCGGAACATGGGAGTGCTAACAGGAACGCGATCACAAAGAACCGCATAACGACCTCACTTTCTCTTTAGGACGTCCCAATACGGTGTTTTGCACTTGCCACATCTACGTGGATGAGGGTCTTTGGAATGCCAGACACAGCCCTTCCGTAGACACTTGTGCTCGTACAGCCTGATCGTGATTCTCATCATGCACCGTCAGTGTACACCATCAGTGTACACTTGTCAATGTAAAATCACTGTACACCCATTTTCGAATAGACCGGATGCTTCCGGACATCCGCGCGCTCCTGGTCGGTCATGTCGTGCCACTGCTTCCAGCGACCCTCACGGACCTCGCGCCAGACACCGAATGCGGTGTCGTACTCGACCTTCTGGTCGAGCTCCTTCTTCTCGATCGCCTCAGCGGTCGAGGCGCTTCCGCGATGCCAGATCGGACAAGAGTGGACACGAACTGATCGGAGACAGAACGAATGCAGCGCACGGTGGATCGCATCCGAGTCAGACATGTAGAAGCGCATCCGCTCGTCGACCCCTCGCAACTTGTTCCAATAGTCTCGGCGAATCGCCGCAACGTAAAACTGGAGTTGGTCGGTCGTCAGACGGTCGTCGATCTGACGCTCATCGGAGATCTCACGCATAGCCTGTCGTGACGGCATCGGCTCCGAAGTCGGCGACGACCCGAACGGATCAGGCGTCGCGAAGGCAAGATCCGGATTCCGGTCGATCGCTTCGACGAGACGAAGGTCCCAGTCCGGACAAAGTGCAATGTCTGGGTTCATGATAACAATATAATCACCGCGTCCAGCCGCCGCGAGATCGTTCCAGAGTCTCGAGAGCGTCTTCGAATTACGACTGTTGTCAAAGTAATGGACTGCGGTTTTACAGGCGCTCATATTCGAGATGTCCTGACGGAGTCTTGGTAGGTACATGTCGGATCGGTACCCGACTAGAACAATGTCAACTTTCCTCATAGCTTCCCTCAGTAGATATAAGCGATCACCTGATCTACCCAAATAAGAGCATCTTCCTTCTCCGGATAGAGATTTACAGTCGACTTTACATAGTCGAAATCTCCGCTGTAATGGTTTCCGAAACGACCTACACGTCCAGGCACATTCGGTGCGACCAGCATAGGCGTTCCGACGTTCCCACACAGAATTTCTTTTGATCGCCAGCAGTGTCCGTACGAATGCCTCGGAGAGCAGGCGAGCATCTTAAAGAGATGTGGACGGGTCGGGTTCTCAGAAACGACCTGACGGATACTGTCGATTGCCCCTGGAGAATATGTGTCGTCGTCGTCCATTACGACGACATGGCTACCGAAAGCCTTCTCAAGGCCTACGTTTTTCTGGGCCTGTCCGACCATCTTAGTGACCGGTCCAACTGTGAATTTAGAATCGATCCAACGCCTGTAGAAATCGAGGATCTTCTCTGCTTCCGGAGACGGACCATCACTGATGACGAGCAGCTCATCGACATTCTTACGGAATCCGTTGTCGATGATGCTGCGGATCGTCTGCTGAAGCGTCGGACGTCCGACCGTCGGAACTATGATAGATAGCCTGATTTCGCTCAAGGCTGTACCTCGATCAATCTGTTTGTAATAAGTTCTGCGGTAATATCCCATGTCATCCGACTCATCCGCACCTGTAGTCGTTCCGTTCGCTCACGAACCTCTCGACCTCCGGAGTGGACAGTTCTGATAAGCTCAGCGAGGGCACGCCGGGCTCTGGCACCATAGCGCGGCCAGTCCATGTCGACGTACCACGGAGAAACGGACTCCGCTTCCGGACACTTCGATATACCGTCTTTCTCAAACATCCAGGCATCCTCCCCGAGAACGTCTGGATTCGCACTGTTCCTAGGAACGATGATAGGCTTACCGCAGGCCGCCCCTTCGTGGGATGGGAGCCCCCAGCCTTCACCAAGACTAGCCGATACGATAGCGTCCGACGACGAGTAGATCTCTGCCATCTGCGTATCCGTGAACTTCCCTTCAAGGATCCAGACGCGCGTCTTCAGATTTGCGAGCTTGTCGTGAATCCTAGACGACCAAGATCCAGGAGCGTGCGTCGTTGCGATCACGAAGTCGACGTCGGATTTCTTCGGAAACGCCAGTTCGATCGCCTCCGCGATAAACTCAAAATTCTTCCGGCGGGAAGGTAGTCCGACCGCCAGTGCAATCCAGCCGGACGGGGATCTGTAGTTTCCTCTTTTCGAGGTCGAGACGAGACGGCATTCAGGGAATGCTATTTTCTTCAAAGGTTTGAAAATTGCTGGATTTATTCCGAGCGGAACCACTCTTGTCGGGATCCGGACGCCGGAACCGACAAAGGCGCTCTTCCCCCAGTTCGTACACGTCCATAATTCCGAGTACCGAGAATTGATCTTCTCAACCATATCTCGGTGTACACGATCAGTCTCCATTAGCGTGTAGCAGATCGAGAATCGATCTTTCTGCGGCTCGTGATCTGGCCCAAAAATCCTTAGGATCGGCGCTTTCGGGCCTATCAACGTCGACTGGAATGATTCGACTTTAGTTCTTGTGTACTCGTCAACGAGTATCGCCTCCTTGGAATCTGATTCGATCCGAACAGCCAAACTATTTGCTATCCGGAATAGGATCTCGCGATTAAGGCGACCGTATGATGCCCAGGATAGGAAGTGTCCTGACTGCAGAACCTCAGGAAAATTAGACTTTTTGTAGACATGCTTTAGAGCTGTAGATTCAACCGGCTTAGGTTTAGGAGGTTCATAGGTAACAGCTGGAAGCGACTGAACGCTTCCGAACCGCACGACCGCGTCGGATTCCGGGATGAACGACTCGGCGTGCCAGCGCCATGTCGGCGGCAGGAACAGGAAGGAGGTCTCCCGCGTCTCGGTCAGGGCGATACAGAGATTAACGTCCTCCTTGCCTGGATACGCGGCGTTCCGCTGGACCCAGCGGTCGAGTAGGCGCCGAGCACCCGTCGTCGGCCGGACGAGGATCGTCTCGAGCGAGACTACTCCGATCCCGTCGAACTGCCGAGGGGTCGTCGGCGTCGAGCCGATCCGGTCGACGTAGGCTGCGACGTCGAAGTCCTTCGAGCGCAGCCGCTCCAAGACCGGTGCGGTCCAGACGCGGGCCCCAGGCTGGACGAACAGGAACCCGTCCCGCTCGATCGTGAAGCGGCCGAGTGCGTCCAGGAACGCGTCAGCCGGGGACGGCCCGCGTGCGAGCGCGCAGATCGTGATGCCTTTCACGTGACCGACGAGCGGCGACGGGGCACCCTTGAAGGTGACGACGATCATCTGCTCCCTCGCTTATTCGATTTCGCTTTTGTCTTGTGCTTCCCGTTTCCATTCCTTGACACATCGATATCTGCCGTATCGTAGATCGGCATAGTCGGCTTTAGAATTATTTGTTTTATCTTAACAGGCTCTCTTGAGAGTCGAGCTCCTTCACATTTCGCTTCGTGACTTAAACCACAAGACCCTTCCCAGCCGAAGGATTGGTGAACGAGTTTGAAGCAGTACGGGCAATGTGAGATTGCATATTTCTCACATTCAGTGCAGACCTTCAATTCCGTTGACATCTAACCTCCAATTCGTGTGCAACGACCGACGCAAGGTCCTCGATGGTCTCCGGATGCGACGGGAGCGGAGCATCAAGTTCCAAAAGGATGTGGATTAATTTTCCTTCGACCGGAAAGACGGCGGACTTGTTCCAGTCGAGCGGCCAGCCGGTGAACCGCTCGTTCGTATCAAGGTCCTGAAGACACCAGGAGCAGAGGAAGCAGACCGGCCTTCGAGCCAGCAGCAGCTCCCGAAGCGCCGAGGACATTTCTATTTGTCGAAGGACTTCGCCCATTTCTCCCTCGCTTCCGTCTCACGTGCAATGATCGTATCCTTGAGGCGACGAGCTTCCTCGATCTGAGGTGTCGTTGCCTCGCCATCGACGACCTTTCGAAGGAGCCTCGAGTACCTCGCCCGAATCCGGTCAAGCTCGGTCCAACCGCGATCACCGCGACGTCGCTGCGGCAACGGACCGAATATATCGGATGTCTTTTTACGTCCTGTTTCGCCCATATCACACCTCCTCGTGTACACGATCAGTTCTCATCCCGATCGATACCGTACTGGTCGCACATTTTATGGAGCGTGTCGAGCTGTCGTTGGGTCAACGGTCTCTTGTCGATCTGGAGTTGATCGAGAATGCTCTGAAGGAATCCAGCCTCCCAGGTATTCAGGTCATCCTCCATAACGTCGAGCGCCTTGGCGAGTGCGAGCTGGCGCTCCAACGTTTCGTTGAAAGCTCGGTCAATGTCGCCAAATGGATTCTCAGCGGACACCGAACACCTCCTGGATCTTAACGACGGCGTCGAGAGCCTCCTGGTAGACCGTGGTTCCTTCAAGCGCTTGCAGATCCAGGAGCGTTTGCAAACATGTTCCATTCCGACCAAAGCGGATCGGCGAGCGGGCGCCTGGAACTTCCTTCACGATCGTCAGGCCGGAGGCTGTCAACATCTCCTCGGTCATGCATTCGAGGACAAGAAAAGCCTCGTTTCCGGAGAGTCCGGCCGGATAGATATCGCCGTTGTACTCACGAACTAGCGAGAGCCAGAGTGCCTTCTTCTCACAAAAAAGACTCTTCGGCTCACACGGGCAGACGCCGGACCAGTCCGAGCGACAGCGGATTCCCTGACGCCAGAGGTTACCGAGGACCCCAGCACCCTTCATAAGGCGGGACGGGATCATAGCGCGTTGCTTAGCTGCGATAGTCTCTTGAATCGAGCTCATTTTCGTACCTCAAACGTATCTAACATTCGCATTTTGAGACGGTGAATTTAGTGACGAAAGTGACAGACCAAACCTATTCTGCTCCACAATTACACACACAGAAAAATATTCCTTTATCGCTACTCTACATAATATTTTTCAATACCCTAATTACCAGGGTAGAATAGGTTAGTTCTGTCACTTTAGTCACCAATTGTCACTGAAAACATCATTTTTAGATCAAAATTCAATATCAGCCTGTCGTTGGCTCGGTTGAATCGTTGGCTTACCGAACTGAGCTACCTCGTCAAGGGCGCCGGTCGGCGGGTGTCCATTTGACCACGTAAGACCTCCCCAGCCGCGTGCCTCACCGCGCCGGACCTCTCTAACATTCGCTCCTCGAAGCGTCTTGTTAAACTCGCGCGTTGACATCGGTTTTCTACCACCATCCTCAGACCAGATTTTGTACCGATCGTAGACAAGCGGTCCAGCCAGCCAGCCGTTGGAATCATCACGGCAGCACTCCCGGAGGAAGTCATAAGCTGAGTTGCAGTCGCGTCTGTACTCCTCAAGCGCATTCTTTGAAGACCCAGGTATTGTGAATCGACCGCGAGTCACAAGGCGACTAAGACCATCGACAGCCCGGGACAGGAACGCCGATAGAAGTCCTGATTCTGAAACCAGCTTCTCTGAGTATTTTTTGATCTCGTTTGCGGTGTCACGGATCCGCTGATTGAATTCAACAAAGAGGAACCGGTCGAAATAAGCCGACGACCGATCCGTCGCCCTCGGCATCTGATTCGTTGCGAAGACCATCCGGCAGAACGGCCGGAACCAGAAAGGCGCCTTCCCTTTCTCCTCAGCTTTGATCTGGTTACCGTCGGTGATCTGTTTGAATATTCCAGTGTTCTCAAGCGCCTTCGACTCAAGCTCGTCGTAGCAGTTCGCGAGCTTACCGATCAAAACCGAAGCCAGGAATCGTTCCTCGGTAAGGCTTTGAAGCGAGCAGTACGCTATATTTCTTTCGCCGATAAGGTGTTCGACGAGCTCAAGGAACGTCGATTTTCCGTTGCCACCTTCTCCTACCATAACAAGACATTTCGTCATCGAAGCGTCTGGGATCATCATATGCCCGACGTATTCCTCTATCATGAGGATCGCATCTTCCGGAAGTATTGACTTAAAGAACTTGTCGAGCGTCTCGGACTTCGCGTTTGGATCCCAGGCGACCGGGATTTGGATCGTCGAAATGTATTTTGGGTCGTGCGGGGAAAGCTGTTTTGTTCTCCAGTCGAGCATTCCGTTTTTGACGTTGATTAGAGTTTTTGCATGGAGATCGACTTCGTCGTACGGTCTCTTTGAGAGTTCCGTGATGAGCTCGACGACTTCGGTCAGGTGCTTATCCCGGAGAGACTTGCCCATCGCTTTCACGATCTCGCGACGCGCAAAGTCAGATCCACCGGGCTTGAAGACGCCGTCCTTGTAGAAGGACAGTCGAATACCTTTCCCGTCATCGCCTATCGGTGTTGCCAGGAAGCGCGTTTCGGACATGATATGCGCAGCCAGGAGCGCTGGAACAAGCTTTCCATTCTCGTCGAACCATGGGGGTCCGTCTGAAGGGCCTCTAAGCTCATCGTCCTTCCGGCGTTCCTTTCGATCATCCTTCTCTTCGGCACGCTTAATCTCTTCACGTGCCCAAATATCCTCGACTATTTTCTCGATCTCGTCGTCCGGGAGCGGTGGACGATTCTTCTTGTTCCAGTCTGTTATTGCGTAGAGAGCGAGTTTTCTTGTTTTAAGTTTTGCGCAGTAGTGTCCAGCCATTGCAACGGCCGATAGATGTCGTCCGCCGTAAGGTCCGCCGGATTCATCGACACCATCTTTAATCTGCTCGATTTTAGGGTCACGGGACGTCGTTGATATTTTTGCGCGGTCCTTCTCTTCCTGCTCGATCTCGAGGTCATCGACTGATTTCTTTAGGTCCGTGATTGAGAAGTCCTTGAAAACCTCTATCGGGTAACGGTTCCAGGTCGCATCGACGATCTGGCACCATTTCGGATCTTTAGGATTCTTCAGGTTCATGAAACCCGGCATCCGAAGGATTCTGCGCGGGTCATGAATTGAATCAGAGATCTTAAAGTAGTCCATGATTCCTGCGCAGACTGGACGCGCTAGTTCTTTCGGATATGGCTTATCGAAGAGCCAGTAGGCGTGCATGCCGCGTCCGGACTCGAGGACGATTGATGGTTGAAGGTCTCTTGCTTTAAAGTCTGCGACCACTCCATCGAACTGCGCCCGCACGGCCTGCTCGTTTCCATGGAAATCAACATCGACCCAGGCGGCAACGTAGTGTGAAACATCGGCGTTCGTTCCGTGCTTCTTCGGTTTCCGGAATCGTGGATTGATGCAATGATGAATATTTTCGACTTGAGTCCGGTTCATGTGATCGAGTTGTCGTTCGATCGTCGGCCAGTCGGAGAGGACTTGGGCGACCGTGTAGAACATTGCCCGCATCCGCTTAGCGTCGGGGTTCTCCTGCGTCGGTCGGTACTGGAGCAGATTGAACTCGACGAACCAGTCGCTCGGGGCGGACCCCCAGAGCTCCCGTATGAACTGCGTCGGAGTTACCTTCTCCGACGGTTGATCGATCATCGGACCCCTCTACTCGCGTTCCCCGAACCCGCCATGTCTCTTCCTATCGCTGCCCTGGGAGCTTCGGAGGAACCTCCCAGGACAGCAGAGGAAGAGGACGGAGAGGTGGTCACGGCTCTCCGCCCCTGGAGGAACGCTAGAAGTCTGCCGGGCCCTTACCGGCGGCCTGCGTGGACTTCTTCGAAGATTCAGCGGCGGGTTTTCCAGGCGCCGCAGTGAGCTTCTTCTGGTCTGGCTTCGCATCGCCTTTCGCCGCGCTCGCCTTTTCGTTCTTCGGTGGAGTCCAGGGGTTGATGTAGGCGATCCGGCTACGGATTCTACCGGATTTTTCAGGGTACTCCTCGTCGTAGACGACACCTTCGAAGGTCCTACCGGCCCATGGGATTGAGACGACCTCTCCCATATGGGTCAGGTCTCGTTCGAGGATTACTGAGAGGTCCCGTAGAATGTAAGGCAGGTTCTTTTTTGTGACCCAGAAGACATGTTCGAGAACTTGCCCCTTTGTGGTGTACGGCTCTTCGGTTTTTTCGTTCTTGACGGATTCGGGCTCAAGGACCTCGCAGAAGAGCTTAAAACCCTTCGTGCCGGACGGCGTCACGAAGATTTCGTGATCTGCGAGGACCTGTTCGGAGCTGTCGCGCTGCGTGATTTCCTGGGCGGTCAAGACGAACTTGTACGTATTTGGAGGGATACGCCCAGGAGTCGCTGCGGGACCTGCTTTCTCTGTTTTTTTGAAGTCCTCTTCGAACTCTCCGAATGGGTTGCTTGGATCGTGCGTCATACCTTCTCCTTCTTTCTTTGATCCGTACTGTCAACTATCCAGTCTCTCCAGAGCCAGGATACTAATCGTATTCGAGAACCTTCCTCCTAACCTCCTCTTCTGTGTCGCCTGTCGGGTTTTTGATGAAAACAGTTCCGGTAGGATCCCTGGCGACGTAAGCCCTTCCTGCGAGTACATTTCCGAACAGATCGTGCAGGAATTCGATCTGTGGTTTACGTAGATCTTTTGAAGACTCAACCCCGTAGGCAGCTCGGATCAAGGACTTGCCGTCGGCGGTCCTAAACGATTCGTGGTTGTGTTGGTTATTAGAACAATTCTGCCTTCGGCACATTTGATTGTCGTCCGGCCAGCTCATATTATTTGCTTTTGTCATGAGAACTTTTATGTCTTCGAGCGTTGCTTCTGGTTGAGATTTATCGATGGGCGGACCACAGAAGAAGCGATTTATGTCTTTGATATTCTCTTCCGGTGTCGCTGGTGGCGGTAGCGGGTTGGATGGAGGGTCGCTTGGGGCATCTGTCGGCGGGGGGTCGTTCTTAATTGTGACTGACTTTTCAGCCTCGGTATGTATGGGCTCAAAGAGCTTACTGAATTCGCCAGCTTCGAACATATCCCGGATACTGAGTTTGTGCGGATTCTTATTTATTTTCCGATTCGCCTTTCTGCATGGACCGCACCTTTTTGGCATCCGATACCCAAGGGTGTCGGCAAACATTTTCTCTCGCGCGGTGATCTTGAATTCCTGTTGGCAGGCTGCGCAGACAGCTTTCTGGTCTTCGTAGACCTTACGTCCGCTCATTTAATCTAACCTTCCTTCTTCTCTTCCTTGGTGTATCGCTTCGTTGTGACAGAATTGGACACACCATCCGGACCGAGTTTTACTTTACACCGATCGCACGGAGCAGTCGTCACGCGGATCTTCGCGGCGTGCTCTCCTGGAGGCAGGCGCCGGTCTGATTCGAGACCGAGCGACCTGCCGCAGTATCCGCAGATGACGACCTTAGGGAGACTCATTGACGTATCTCCTTTGGGGCGCCATTCCGGATTGCCTCATGGAACCAGTCCGGAAGCATCTTCGAGTTCTTCCAGAGGAATGACTCAAAACCCGCGTCCAGCAGATAGGTCGTTGCCCAGTCGTCGCGCGAGCGTACGGAGCGTCCGTAGGACTGCACGATCTTGAGGGCGCAGAGCCATGCGTACCACTGGGAATCCATGTCCATACGCTGTTTGATGACCCTGTCCTTCATATTGGGCCATGGCATTTTTGCGATCACCTGGAAGCGCGAGAGGTCACCTTTCAGGTCGAGACCTTCATGCATGGCGGGCGCGACGATGACGGAGTCTGTCCGGCGGGCGTGCTCGGCCAGCATTTCGTCCTTCGACTCGAAGTGCTCCTGGAACAGAAGCCGGTCGCCGTGCGGAGCAGGGATGTCATTGAAAAGGATCTTTGAGAGCGAGAAGGAGTGGCAGTGGATGATTCCACGCTGCCCGCGGTGCCGTTCCAGGATCTCGATGACTTTTCGGACGAACTTCGGCTCGGTCGGATCCTTCGGGTTCTGCTCGCGCGTGAAGTATTTGAAACCGAAGTTTCCGCAGTAAGACTTGTGGATCAGCCGGTTCTCCACCGGGAAGTCGCATGGCGTCCGGATTAGCTCGACCTCGTCCATCGAGAGTCCGAGGTTCCGGGCCCAGACCTTGACGTCCAGGATCGTTGCCGACATGAAGCAGAGGCGATCGGCGTGACGGAACAGTAGATCCTGTGCGAAGTCCTTTGCGTAGAGTGGGCGGGCGACGATCTTCCGGCGCTCGTCGTCGGTCCTTTTGTCGTTGTACTTTACGACCTCCAGGATCCATTCGGTCTTCTCTAAGAAGGTCATGAAGTTCGAGAGCTTACCGTCCAACTCTCTGAGGGCGTCGATCTCAGCCGCGGACAGGTCCACGTCGTCGGAGTCCATTGAGCTTTCTGCTTCGCCTTCTGCGGCCTTCAGACGCCGCATGATGAGCGCGACGAGGTCGGTTTCTGCGAGCCATTCCAGAAACTCCGCCTTCGTCCTGATCTCACGGGTGATCTGGACACCGACCAGCGAGAGCGCCCACTCCGAGAGCTCCAGCGTCACGAATCCCATCAACTGAGATTCGCAGTTGTGCGCCTCGTCGACGATCATGAGGGCACGTTTCGGGAACCGCGAGATCCGCTTCTGGAAGAGGAAACTTGAGAAGTTGAAGAGCGAGATCGCTGCGTCGTGGCAGCGCTGAAGCTGCGCCCAGTACGGGCAGCGGTGGAAAGTTGCGGGGAGTGCAAGGCCGACCGCGGCTTGCATCGGCGAGATCTGCGCTGCGGAGGCATATTGATTAGCCTCGTCCGTGATGCACTCGCCGAGGATGCCTTTCGACCGGCGGCGGCAGACGCCGTCGCCAGCGTCCTGGCCATCTTCGGCAAGTTCGTGCGTGCAGGAGTAGTTCGACCGGCCCTTCAGCGTCTCGATGTCCGGTGCTGGGTAATCGGTGGCATACTGGTCCTGCAGGATCTTCTGAGAGGTCAGCATGAAGGTCGATTGTCCGTCCGACCGGAGGGCGTTCGCCAGGGTTTTGCAGGCGTCGGTCTTTCCGGCGCCGGTTGGTAGCTCTCCGACCACCACGCGCTTTCCCGCCGCGAAGGCCGCAGCGGCGCGCTCAAGGAAGTAAGTCTGTTGCGGGCGTGGAGTTTTCCCTGGTGTGAAGTGCCCGAGAAGCTGTTCCGCTGTGAATGACCAAGGCTTCACGTTTGAACTGGTTTGCGGTGGCGCGGCAGGCTTTGTGACCACTGACTCCTCCTTCTTCTTTCCGCACCCGCCAGCGGTTCCTCCACCGCTTTCGGGCGTACTACCTAGAGCCTCTGAATCTTCGCGGCGGTCTTGGATCCGTCCGACAACCTCCCGGAACGGAAGGTGTGAACGCCCGAGCCGGGAGCGGACGAACCGTTACCCCGGCCGCGAAGGTTCAGAGACTCTACGACTACTCGGGCGTTCACGAAAGGAGTATAGCACGAGACGGAGCCCTGTCAATGTGAAAAAGAACGAATATTCAGATCGGAAAACGCTTGCCTTATTGGCCGGTGCTCATAATAATAAGCACCATAGATGGGTCGCCCACTTAAAGCAACACTGCCGATCAGTTTGAAGTGTCCTCTCAGCGGTGCGCTGATCGGTTCGAAAGCCTTCGACGAGCACTTTGCGAACGCCTATTCGGCGAAAAGCGGTCAGTCCGTCTACGTCCTCTGCTATCCACACGGCTTCCAGGGATTTATCAATAACCCTACTATCGTGGAGCTCGTCAATGCCGAAGCGGAAAAAGCTCGAGTCCGATCAGCCTCAGCCACTCCTCGACCCCACTGAGGACGCCTCCGTCGAGACGCAGACATTGCCGGAGCCAGACAACGGCCATCCCGAACAGATCGAGACGGTCGAGCCCGTTGAGCCGCCAGCGAAGGTTAAGTACTCGGCGGAAGGATCGCCACGTGCTGTTGCCGCCGCGGCCCGGAAGATTGCGAACGTCCAAGTAGCTCCGCTACCAATTCCATCCGATGATGTCGAACCGCCGGATGAGACCGATAACCTGCTTGCCGACGGTCACAATATGGTGATCGTTCAGCGTCAATTTCCGAAGTCCGTCGACATGGCGGACGGCTCGAAGCGTCGTTGCGCCGTCAAGCTTCCGGACCGCTATCAGTGCCCGACGACGCGCGAGGAGATCGAGAATGATGTCTTCGATCGGCATGGTGGGAAGAAGTACAAGTGTACGATCCACCCGGCAACGACAAACGGTGAGTCGACGATTCTTGGCTTCTTTACGATCGAACATCCGGATCCGGAGGTCGAGCCGTACTTCGACGATGCACCTACCGCCGGGCAACAGGACCCTCGGGATACACGGACGATGGTTCATACAAGCGGTGGCGATCCGACCATGCACGAGACCGATGGACTCGCTAAGCTTCGTGCCGATGCTGAGCGACGTCTAGACCGCGCTCGTGTCCGAAAGGAGATGAAGGAGCTCGAGGCTGAGGCGAAGCGGCTCGAGGCTGAGATCGACGGGGACGGGAAACCGTCCGCTGCTTTACAGCCTACCGTAGAGTCCGACGAAGTGAAGAAGCTTCGTGCGGAACTCGCCGAGAAGGATCGCCTGCTTGCTAAAAAAGAAGTCAATGATCGTTTCGATAAGATTGAGAACGTCTTAGGAACAATCATGACGACGCTCGCGGCTCCAAAGCCCGTCGAGAAGTCCGGAGACAGCGAGTTAATGAAGTTCATCACGAAGAAGATGGAAACAGACTCGACGCAGATCACGGCGCTTATGACTGCGCTCACGGCGAAGGCTCCGGCGCCGGTCCACTCCTCCGGAGACGACCTCGACAAGTTTCTGAGTCGGGCCGAGAAGTTGAAGGCGATTACCAGCAGCACTGATAGCAAAGGAGGTCGACTTTCGGAGATCGAGAATCGTTTGATAGACGTTGCCTGGGAGCGACTGCAGGGCGGCGATGGGGGCGACGAGACCGAGGACGTCGCAAAACTTGCCGTCAAGGAGTTCGCGCCGATCTTGAAGACCTTCGTCGAGCAGAAGATGAAGCAGGAGAGCGGTGCGAGCGGCGGAGCGCCGATCCCTCAGGAACGTCTCCAGCAGATCTACGCCGAGGCAGCTCAAGCCGCCGCAAAGAAAGTCACGGACGACCTTGCAGTCCAGGGTATTCAGCTTGCCCAGGGTGTCGACGGCCGATTGATTGCTATGACGGCGGTGAAGTCAGGACCGACAAAGTCGGTTGTTCCGCCACGACAGCACGCAGGTACAAAGGTCGTCGCCGAGCAGCGGACATCGTCAGGAGTCGTCAAGCAAGTTTCGATCAAACCGACAGACCTGACGAGCAAGACACAGCCGGAACCGCAGCCATCGGCGGAGCCGTCTAAGGAAGGAGGAGACGTGAAACAGGGAGAATTCCCGTTGCTCGGCGAGAACGGGGCGACTCTTAAGATTCCATTCCCGATCAGCCCCGGCGAGATGAAATATGACAGGAAGCGTGCCGTCGACTTCGTCCTAGCTGGAATCCGATCGGAGATCCGGCAGCAGTTCCCGCAGAAGGCCGAGAACAATCAGCAGGTAGAGAGTTATGTTGCTTCAGACGCGATGGCCTACCTCGACGATGAGCTTCTCGATAGTCTTGAGGCGATCGACAACGGACCGCAGCTCGAGGCGCTTCTAATGCAGTCTGGCGGAGAAGCTTCGCAGATCAACGAGATCAAGAAGGCTGGTGAGGACGAGGTCGTTGCGAGCTTCTTGAGGCGTCTCATCAAGACGATTCAGACCGAGTGGATTAAAGAAAAGGCGAAGAACACGAAATAACAATAAGGAGAGAGAATTCGATGGCGCATCTCGAGAATATTCCAAGTCAGACTGTAATTCTTGACCAGATCGAGGACCTCTTTCGGCAGTCACTTGCCTTCAGTGGTCGGATCATCGGCGAGTTCTCGAAGTCTCATGGTTTTAGTGAATCTGAAACCAAGGACCTCATACTCGCAGCCGGTCCGCTTATCGCAACGGACTATTTGAAGCAGGTAACGGGTGTCGCACAGATCATCGAACGGGCAAACCAGAGTCAGATCGATGATATGGTGGACTCCATGGAGAAGATCCTCGTCGATATCCGCAAGAGGAACAAGCTGACAGACACGGCCTGAACTGACCGTGTACACGGAGAATTTTCGAGATGCCTCCTGATGAACAGGACGTCCAGATCCGCGCTCAGCGTGCGGCATTTATAAAGGCCTTTCAGGATATTTCCGTTGCGACGGCGAATCTTGCTGCGATCTCGAAGAAGCAGATCGAGCTCATGAACGCTATGATCGACACGGCGACTGGCCTAGCTGCTACGGTTATGGAACCGAAGGATGGTCTCCGAGATGTGATCGATGAGTTGATCGAAGAGATCAACGGGCTTCGGGGAGACATTCGACTCATCGCGAAGGCAGGCGGCATGAACGGAGTGCTCGCGGCGCTCTTTTCCGGCGTGCGCGGACGGAAGGGTGGCTGATGTGCGATTCTTTCGTTGGATCCGGCAGACGCTATGCGGCCTGCGTGGTCGTCATGATCCGCATACCGAAAATGTCGCCGCGCTTTGGGGGCGGACGCGCTGGTGCCGGGTCTGTCGGCGCTGTGGAAAGGTTCTCGAGATTTTATAATTCACATTTCGTTTGACAAACGGGTCTTCTTATCGCAAACTCTGACTTAGATGATTCGGCGGATCACCCGAACTGGGTGGACAAGCCGCGCGGCGTGAAGACGCTACGCGGCTTGCTTCGTTGAGAGACGAAAGATGCCTGAGAGCAGCACGGTTGGTGGGGACCTTCGGTGTCCGGCCTGCGCGAACTGGATCCTGAGAGGATGGTTCGAGGGTGGGTTGAACCTGAAGTGCGGCAACAAGAGATGTGCCGCGCAGCTCCGAGTGGAGATGCGATCCGGGAAGCCGACGATCACCGTGCTCTCGACAAAAAAGTAGGCGGATCGCCCGTCCTGGGCGGACAGCCTGGAGAAATCCAGGGAGCGCAATGCGCTGTTCGCTCGGTACAACCGAACGTAACCTGCACCTCCAGCTTAACTTAGTTCCTTCTTCTTCGAGGGGGCTCAGTTCCTCCATACTGAGCCCCCTCGCCCCATACACCGTCGGAGCCTCTCGATGAGCAACACTGTCGAGAATCTCGATCGTGGCGTGTCAGGCACGTCGGCGACGCTCGACAAGATGCACCAGCTCGTCGCTCAGGGAAAACTCGACCCGACGTTTCAAAAGATTGCGACTTGGATCCGCGCATCCGTCTCACAGGATCGTCGTGGCAAGACCAAGGATACGGCCGACGCGATCTTCGATTGGGTGAAGACGAGCGGGATCTTTCAGTCAGATCCATTTCAGATCGAGAAGATTGAAAGTCCGATCGAAGCGATGCGTCCGATCATCCAGGCGCGTCAGGCAGGCACATATACGGGACCCGGTCTCTTTGTCGGTGACTGCGACACGTTTGCGATCATAACTGCGACACTTGGCGGCATTCTAGGTTTCCAGTACGCCTTCGAGACCGCGAAGGTCGACGCCTCTCGTCCGGACGAGTTTTCGCACGTCTGGACGGCACTACTTGTCGACAACGACTGGTACCCGCTCGACTCCTCGACTCCTGGCGCCTACCCAGGCTGGCGCCCTCCTGTCGCGCCGAATCTGCTGGCGCGTTGGCCGGAGCAACCGATCGAGAACTTCGTCAAGGGGTCCGTCATGAGCGCATTCAACCGCGGACTCGGCGATAACCAGACCTCACCGACTGCTGGAATTGACACAGCGTATCCGCAGGACTACATCGCCTACGGTGTTCCGAAAGATTTTGGCGCTGGCCCTGGCGTGATTCCGCAAGCGAACTTCGATGATCTTCAACTTCTCCCGCCGCATGAGACGCAGATTCCGGACGCCGACATGCAGCCGGACATGCATCTGCTTAAGGCTGCGCCGCTACTAAACCCATCCGAACGGATCGAGTCGATCTCTGGATTCCCGACAAACGACCACGGAAACCCGTACTTCCAGAGCAAACCCGGCAACCCACGCTACAAGGTAGAAAACCAGTTTTACCCGCCCGGCTCGCGCTGGAACGGGCAGATGGGTCACGACATCGTCCGGTACGTTAAGACCGGGTCGTACGTGAAGGTCAAGAGTGCCGAGTCCCCAGAGAGACAAGTGAGGGCGAATATGGCTCAACCGATGATGGTTCGCAGGCGTATCATCATGTCGAACGGACGACAGATTCCGTTCGGTGCGATGGAGGGCCTCGGTCAGACTGATCCTGGTCTTGTCACGTCACTTGATCCGTCCGTCTCAGACCCGACAGCCACACCACCGGACACGTCGGGGATGGTTACGTCGCTTGGGCCGACTCCGGCTCCAGCTCCGACTCCAACTCCGGCTCCAGCACCATCTTCGGCCTCCATCATGTCGACCGCCGTCACGTCGAATCAGCTTGCACCGACGCCGACTCCAGCCGCCTCATCGAGCCCGCAAGCCGCTGCCGCAGCATCCGCTGGAGGATCTGTCTGGTCGTCGATCTCATCTGCCTTCCAGGCTGCTGGAACGATCGCCCCGGCCGCGATGCAGTCATCGTTGATGCAGTCCGTTATCGCAGCGACGAACAAGCTTGCCGGGAAAACCGTTCTCGCACCCGGCGTCGTTCCATGGTACCTGAACCCGATCACGCTCTTCACGCTCGCCCTGATTGGTGGCGGCGGCTACTACATTCTGCACAAGAACCGTCCTGGGGGCTCCGGAACTCGCCGTCGCCGTCGGTACGCCTAAGTAAATGTCTCAGATCATCTACGTCCGGAGACCCGGCCTCGGCGACGTGACTTCATCGATCACGGACGCTGCGACCGCGTCTATGGCTCCCGTGATCGAGCAGATGCTCGTGAATGACGTTCTACCGATGGTTGTTGTCGGTATGGTTGCGGGAGCCGCCGTCGCCGCGTTCATCGGCACATGGTTTTCGCACAAGGCGATGCGTTCTGCAGGAGTTATCAGGAAGAATCCTGTCGCGCGGACGTACGTCTCGCTCCGACGGAGGCGTGCGTGAGCTGGCTGAATTTAAAATCAAGGATGATGTCAGAGCTTCGGCGCTGGGCTCGAGGTATTACAGAGACCAGCGGCCCGGAGTTCAACTTCGACGCCGAGTCGGCAATCTGGTGGTTCGCAAACGACTACCACAGCGGCGGCGGCAGCGAGCTCTATCAGATCCTCTCGATGTCGAAACTCCGTCCCGGTCCGTCGCACCGTTCTGTCTCAGACGAGGGTGAGATCCCGGCGATGATGTACGAGGCTCTCGAGCAGAAGTTCATCCCGAAGGGTAAAGCTAAACGGAATCCTTCCCGTGTCCGAGCGAACAGTAACTACGCTCATCAGGACGCGAAGCTTTTCCAGATCGTCTACATCGGTCGATCGAAGTACCGAGCGATCGGACGGCTGCCAGACGGAATCATGCTCTGGAAGGGCTCAGGTCCGACGATTTATATGTTGATCGAGAATGCCCAGGGCGAGTGGGGAACCGGTCGCTTCGACAACAAACTCTTCGCGCAGCCGGTCGCCCAGCAGTTCTCGCGTCTGCCGACAGAGACCAAGCGGTACATCATCACCCAGCAGAAACGCGGTTCGGCGATCACTCCGGGCGGCATCTGGAAGAACTCCGGAGGCTCCGTGCGGAAGAATATCTACACCTTTAACAATCCCGGCAACGCCCAGAAGATTCTCGCCGAGAACTTCATGCGCGGCGCGAACTCCGGCGTTGCATCGTCGATGTACATCCACGGGAACAGGATCTACTCGTACGGCCCGCACTTCCCGATCGCGCAGCGGAACGACGACGGGACGATCCTGATCCGGCACCCGAGCAAGAAGGCGCCGTCAAAGACGACTGCGGGGCACATCTCCGCCGTCGTGAATGCTGCGCGTCAGGTCTACTCGCCCGACTCGATTCTGTATGACACGGCCGGGGAGCTTTCGGCTGAGGCGAAAGGTCCGGCGGCGTACTCGAACCCAGGTGTCAGAAAAAACATCTACACGTTCAACAATCCGCGTGACTCCTCTGTCGAGTCCGCCGCTCGCGCGGTCGGTCTGTTCGTTGGAGTTTGGTCGCCTGGAGACGGACAGACACGATATCGCTTCTTCTCGAAGACAACGCGCGGTAGTCGGTATGCCGATTACCACGAGGGCGATGGCATCTACACGGCGCTCGGACGGAAGGACGCGCTGGCGTTCATTGCGGCATACGGGAAGGGCCGTGGAGCCAGGAGAAATCCAAAGACGTCGGTATATGTTATCGAAGGCTTCACACACCGTGGTCGACGCGGCAAAAGTCAACGGCGTGCGGAATTCAGGACGCCGTCTCTCACAGAGGCACGTGCGAGAGCGGAGCAGATATTCCAGGAGACCGGCGTTGTTGTTGCGATCACTCAGAGGAACCCACTGACACGCTCGGAGGCCGGATACCTGCTTCGGCATGCGAAGGCAGACGTCACCGAGGCAGCCGTCGCTCGCCGACATGGCCTGACCTACGAGCAGAAGTACGCCGTCGGACACGCCCGCGGGATCGGCTTCGCGGTCCAGGAGACAGGACCGAAGGCAGCGCGGAAGGCCTGGGTCGATCTCCATACGAGGTTGGATCGGGTCACTCGGAATCCGTGCTTGAATAATCCAACCTGCGCGAATCCGAGGCATCCGCACGGTCCTGTCGAGAACACAGCCTACGGACAGCGTCGTTCGTATGCCGACTTCGTCGCGCGGAAGCGTGCGGAGTACGGTGACAAGTTCGACGACTCGGATCTCGCGCCTCAGTTCATCCAGTACTACGAATCCGGCGCGCGGATCGAGGTCGAGTTCGTCTCGTCGACAACCGGTAAGCCGTACGAGACGAAGCGCGGTCGCGTCGGCGTGACGACCGGCTGGAAGCCTGTCTTTCTGCTCATGCTGACAACGAGAAGTATGGGTTCTCCGTACACGCTCGGGAAAAATGATCGTGTAGTCCGGTTCGTCCGGTCGAACCCTCTTACCGTCTCCGAAGACAGAGAGATCGAGCACGTCGCAAGACGTGAGAGGATCATAGGCGAGCAGATTCAGAGTCCCGGCAGCCGCGGGTATGCACTCGGTCACTCGGACGGAATGAACCACGTCCGGAGGAAGTACGGCCCTATTCGTCGCAACCCTCTCCTCCAGACGATCGGCCTGATGGCAAACCCGCCGGTCTCTGACCAGTGGAACAGGATGACGTCGCGCCAGCGACTCCATGCGCTCGAGTTCGTCGGCTACCCGACGGATTTCGCCAGTTCGATGGCCCGGCGCCTCTGGATGACGCTTCCTGGGACTGCTCGCGAGCGCCTCGAGTCCGCTCGGCTCGACACGAGCTCGCGCGGGACGACCCGTCGGCGCGTCGCTGTGCCGGTCGGGGCGAATCCTCTGACACGGACAGAATCAGGTCAGATCCTTCGGGATGCGAGATTTGACGCCCGTTACGGATCGACATTTCAGGGTGGACACACTCGCTCATCCCGTGCCGGGATGGCCTGGGCGAAGGCGAAAGTCGTCCGTCAGTACGGACCGAAGAGCGCTCGTCGCGCTGCGAGTCGGATTGCCGATAAAGCTCGGACTGTGGCGCGGACGGCGATGTCGAACCCCGGTGTCCGCTTCCCGAAGCCCGGCACGAAGTTGACCGTTGCACAAGCCTTCGAGCTCGCGCGCCGGATCGGCGATCGGGCCCTGATCGAGCAGTGCCGGAAGGCGCTGAAGCTCCAGAAGGCCGCCAACAAGGACGTCAAGTGTGTCATCTGGAAGACCTTTCCGATGGGCTCGAAAGGACAAATCGACTCGGTGATCGCCCTGACGCACTACGGCGACTCGCCGGAGACGATGTACCGGCCGCCGCCAGGATCGAAGAAGGGCAACCACATGTACCGTCACAACTGGGGCGAGAAGGGCGGCAAGCAGACCGTCCCGCTGCTCGCCTCGGCGGACGGGAAGATGCTGCTGATGCCGCTTGAAGGTAAGAAGGTCGCTTCCGATTGGCTGAGGCATTGAGGGTGAGATCATGATCGGAGCACTTGTATTTGCGAACCCCGGGCGGCCTGTCGCCGCACGGCGGAGACGTTCACGTTCCAGAACCGCCCGCGCGACGGGCAAGGAGATCAGGATGGCACGCACTCGTACGCGCCGTCGGGCAGGGCGGCGTAGGAATGCCAAAGGGCATTTCATGAAGACACGCCGGTCGTCCCGGCGTCGGAACCCCAGCGGTCACATCAAGGTAGGCCGCCGCTGGAGGAAGATCACGAAGTTCGCCACGCGCCGCAAGCGCGGCAAGCGTCGCGGACAGATTCGTGGGTTTCACTTTCCGAAGCGGTATCGCCGGTCGCGTCGGCGCGTCCACCGGAACCCGGTGGTCGTGTCGAATCCGCGTCGGAGCCGTCGTCGGGCCCGCCGGAATCCGTACCGTCGGAGCTATCGGCACGCGCGCCGGAACCCGGCCGTGTCGATGCGTCTGTCGAACGATCCGATCGCGGCGATCAAGAATGCGCTGATGTCGGCGTTCTCGATGGACACCGCAGAGACGCTGTTCCAGATGGGCCTCGGCTTCGGCGGTGCGATGTCTATGAGCAAGTGGCTGTACGTTCAGCCCTGGATGCCCGCCACGGCCACGACGGCGCCGTTCGTGCAGGTCGGGTCGACGCTGTTGTCGACCGCGCTGTTGACCGGTGCGTCGGTTCTGCTCAAGAATCCGAAGTTGACGGCCCGGGTCCTGACCGGCGGTCTCTTCGCAACGCTTTGGCAGGGGCTCTCTCTGGCGGTTGCCGGAACCCCGGTCCAGCAGTTCATTCCGACCCTCTCCGGTTCGCCGGAGACCGATGCCTTCCGGAAGGCGATCGAGGCGGAGGTCCTCAAGGAGCTCAAGGGTGGCGGCGTCCACGGCTACCTGCGTGCGGCGGGTTCCGAGGGGATGTCGACCTACCTGCAGCCTGCCGGGATCGCGTACCTCAAGCCCGCGGGCAGCGAGGCGTACCTGACCCAGGTGAACACCGAGCGTGCGAACGCCGGGATGGGCGCCTATTTGACCCAGGTCAATTCCGAGATGGCGAATGCCGGAGTCGGACACGACCAGGGCGACGACGAGTTCTCCCGTCGGGGCATGTCGGAGAGGTTCTAGATCAGAGCGATCGAAGGGAGCACCGGGGACGTGAGTCTCCGGTGCCTCCCCGAGGGGTGTCCAGAACGGACGCCCCTCGGGGAGCCGGGCCAGAACGCCAGCCCGTCCCGCGGTATTTTGTGGACGAAAGTCCCGGCCGATGCGGAAGTGGCGTGAGATCGAAAGGTGGAAGCCATGAATATGGGACAGGCGGCGGCAGCCGCGGCGGCGGATCCCGCCAGCCAGGGAGTGACGGTCGTTCAACCGTACTACAAGATCACGCAGGGCGTTCCTGCGGCGATCGTGCGGTCGTACAAGCAGCCCTTGTACGACTCCGAGATCATCCTGGCGTCGGCGCCGCAGCGTGAGTTCACGCTGTACCAGAAGCCCGTCGGCCAGACGCTCAACGACGGTGTGACCGTGAAGACGTTCTTGTACTCGAACCAGACCCAGGCGGGCTCCCTCGGGACTCCCCTGAGTTTCGACGTATTCGGGTATAACTGCCGCATCTGGGGCAGCCCGGCGTCCAAGCTCCTGTCGATCGGCAACTACACCCTGGTCGAAGCCGCGGGCGTCGCCCAGGTCGTTTTCGGACAGGACACGACCTTCCTGACGATCCCGATCGAGGACGTGCCGTCCGGCGTCGACACCGAAGGTCAGGCCGTGACCGATGCTCCGCACATCGGCTGGGGCGTGAGCGACAACATCTACCGGTTCGATATCGGTGGACGTGCGCTCCACATCAACGCGACAGAGCCGTATTCCGTCAAGATCTCCTGGCCGAGCGGGCTGACCGGCACGACCGGCAACCTGCTCTTCCGCTGGTTCATGAGGGGCATCCTCTACAAGGGCGTCTAGAGCGCCTTTGGCATCGAGTGTAACTTCGCGTGCCCCGAAGAGGGGCACGCCTTGATGGACTCGACGAACTAGAATAGCGCCCGCACTGTGCGCGGTCCGCTTCCCTGCTGAGTAGCTCGGAAGGAGACGACGATGAGTTGGGGTCAGGTACCGACATTCCTCCGCGACAAGGACACCGGCCAGATCTACATGAACCCAGCGAAGGACTGGGTTCAACCGTTCGAGCTGACGGTCTCGAAGCCGAACCAGATCATCCACCTCGCAGCAGGAGAGAGTCGTGGGGTCTTTCCGCTCACGGCCCAGTACGACGGGCCGATCGAGGTTTTCTATGTCAAAGCGAACGTCTATGCTCCGGCCGAGGACCCGACACAGCCGGGCGCGCTCCTTCAGACGTACGATATCGATTTCCTGCTGGAGCATCCTGGAAAGCGGATTCAGTTCTCGAACAGGATCGTTCCGCTCCTGGCCCTATCCGGGAACGCTGCGCAGCCGTACGTCCTGCCGGAGACGATCTTTGTTCCGCCGGTCCAGTCGCTCAATCTGACACTCGTAAACAACGATCTTGTGAACGCCGTCTTCGTTGAGTTTGTTCTTGGCGGGATCAAGTTCTATCCGAATCAGGCGCCCGCCGGTCAGATCAAGGACGAGGTTTGGAAGTACGTCGATCGGCGTGAGCGGACCTATTGCTACTTTCAGACGACTGACGAGCCGGTCGTTCTGACGGCGCTCCAGGAGACCATGTTCTTCATGACGATCCCGGACAACTCGGACTTTGAGTGCTTCAAGCTCTCGCAGCAGTCGACCGACGTCTTTCGCTGTTTGATTCGAGATGGTCAGAATGACCGGGCTCTAACCGGTGATCGGATCCACCGGGACCTGCTGTTCGGAGGTCACGCACAGATGCCACTAGGAGCACAGTTCCTTGGCTCCGGTGGGATCTGGCCCGCTCGGTGGGCGTCATCCTGGCTGATTCGACGATCGACGAAAGTCCAGCTCGACCTGTCGGACATCTCGGACGCTTCGAACACGATCAAGGTCGTCTTCGCGGGGAGAAAGATCTCGTATGTCAGCTAAGAGGCCGCCGGGACGTCCTCCGGGACGCCCGCCGGGCCCCCCTCGCCCGCCGCGTGGCGGTGGCATGGGCGGTCCCGATCACGAGGAGTACCAATACGAGGGCTGGCGTGACGCCGGACAGGGCGAGCCGCGTCCGAACGACGTCGTCTTTGATCCTAACTGTCCGCCGCAGCCGGACCCGTGCGCAAAGCCGCGAGTTTGCTTCGTCAAGTTTCCGGCCTTCAATCAGCCACCTTGGTTCTCGAAACCGCTGATTAAAGTTCGCTCGTCGCTCGTGATTCCGGCGGGACAGATTGCGCTGATATTCGACCGTGAGATTCCTGATCGGCAGCGTGCAGTCTCGTCGTTTCTTGGGATCGACGTTGCACCGATTGCGCCGCTACTTAACTCTCAGCTTGAGTTCTGGTTTCAGCTCGGCCAGAAGGGTATCGCTGCGCCATCCTCAAACGTCATCCCTGTCTGGGACGATCAGAATCCGACAAGCTACGGGACATCTCACGCGATCCAGTCTGGCCGAACGACCGTCTGGCCCGGTGTTGGAACACCTCTAAACTTTCAAGAAGTTGGCCTGCAGTTCGGTCTGCGTGGCCGCTGTCAGTTTCAAGGGCTTATCGAGAACAAGTCTGGCGTCGCGATTACGGTCCGCGGTGTCTTCGGCTACTACTACTACTGGGCGTCCGCAAAGGGCGGAGCGTCCGAGTGGGAGTCCGGCGACTTCGAGGCCTAGAGGTTTCGAGAAGGAGACACGATGCCCGCGCCACTAAATCCGAACCTCTGGCCCTCAGTCCTGCACGACGAGAACGGGATCCCGATCGGCCCACTGAACCCGCTGCCTGTTACGGGCGGTGGCGGTGGCGGCGGTGCTGCGAACCGTCCGGCCTTCGTGACCGGTCAGGTCAATGTCCCGGTTCCGGGAACCGCCGCGCAGCTTCCGGCGCAGGCGATTCCGGACGGTTTCACGATCTTCATCCGCGCGAAGGTCACGAACACCGGGAACATCTACATCGGGAACTCTGCACCGAACGCCCAGAATCATCTTGTCGCTTTCATCCTGGAGCCAGGCGCCTTCCTCGAGTACGGCATCACGAACGGCGATCTCGTCTTTCTGGACGCGGACGACGCGAACGACGGCGTCATGTGGACCTCCGAGGTATAGACCATGGCAAGCGGTGGAATTGGAAATCAGTCCCCGGCGTCACTCTTCCAGGCACGTCTGGACACGACGGACGGCGTCAATAATCTCCTGACCCTGAAACAGTACCAGGGAAACAAAGTCGTCGTTTCCGGAGTGACGGTCGTGATTCCCGGAGGCGGTCTGACCGTCTCGGTAGCTGCGAACCTGATCGACCCGGCCGGAGCGGACTTCGGCTCTCCCGGCGTCGCCAGCACGCTATACTATGTCTACATCTCGAACGCAAGGTCTCCATTTGCGCCGTCGTCGATCCGGCTCTGCGCGACCGCACCGACCCTGGTGAACGGTGTCAAGTACCTCGGTGCCGCCGGGAACGCGCTCAACTGGCGCTTCGTCGGCTGGGTCTTCCTGAACGCCACGCCGCAGTTCGAGTCCTCACTGACGGGAAGACTCATCGTCAACTACTACAACCGGCTGCTCCTGAAGCTATTCACCTGTCCCGGATATGTCGACGACAACGCGGCCACCCTATACCTGTGTAACAATACGGTATGGGATCAGATCTCGAAGGGGACTGTAACGGGCGGCGTCGACAGCCGCGTGACCTACATCGCCAACGGCGAGGATGCTCAGTCATTCAAGATCGCCGGATCCGCGGACAATACTGTAGGCCGTCCGGGACTTATTGGGCTTGGTATCGACACACCGAACACCTCAAAAGTAGAGGCGATCCTGGATAATCCAACCGCAGGGGATATCTCGATCCATGAGACATACGAAGATGTGGGCGTTGAAGGCCACCACACTGCCGACCTTCTTGGCATGCAGACTGCCGTGAATCCGATGAACGTCTTCGCGGACGACGTCCGGAACGGCGGCACGAAAGACCCATTTTTGACTTACCTCACGGGAACGCTGTTCGCGTAACGATATGGCGAGCGGCGGCGGCCCCGGCGGGGGCGGAGGCCCCGGAGGGTCTGGAGGCGGTATCAAGCACTATTGCGAAGTCCGATTGGACGCGACCATGGCCCTGCTGGGCGCCACCCGGTACATGGTACCCTGGACCCATGTCGTCTACGACGAGAGCGGGATCTACTCGATCGTCGTCGATCCGTCTCCTCCGGCAAACTGGAATCCGGACGGCCGGTACGGTGCGTTCGATATCCCGGAGGACGGATCATGGACCCTCTGGTGTCAGGCCTATCAGCAGACATCGGGAAGCACGGAACACGGTCTGAACTTTCTGAGAGATATTCCTGCGGTTCAGCACTCTCCGACAGCACTTCCCGGAGACCACGCGCGGGGAGAATGGCTCCTACTCCAGAACCCGGTATCTCCGGACGCTACGAACCAGCCGATGACGTCCATCTACAAGGGTGCGCTGTTTAAGGGTGATCGAATCTACTGCGAGGTGCAATCCGCGGACCCTTTCTACCTTCTGTACAACGATCCCGCAATACCTCCTCCGGGCTGGGGTGGCACCGTTCAGGACTGGATCAATGCCCAGGCGATCCGGCCGAAGGAGCAGTACGTTTACCCGAGGATGGTGGCGTACATGGATGGCCCGTTGCCGCCACTCTTGGATAAGATTCTGAGCTGAATGGAACTCTATGGCTAAAGGCGGAGGTCCTGGTGGCGGCTCCGGTTCGAAACAAGCCGGAAACGTAATCGACGTAACTGGAACCAGCACCGATATCAACACCACTGTATTCGATGTTGTTCAGGCTCGAGGGCTGGTCGGCATTGGAGCAATCAAGAATACGGGCGCCAATAGCATTACGATCATCGAGACCGTCACCGACAAGTTCGGCGTCACGACGCCTGTGCCGACGGACATCCCGGCCGGAGACCAGTACATCCTGAATCCGCAGTCCAGTTTCAACGATGAGATCACGAACTCCTGGCCCCCATATACGGAGTACAAACTGGAGGTTCAGAGCACGACCGCCGGTCAGCCGAGCACCTTCGAGTTGCACTACATCGATGTTTCACCGTCCTGATGAACATGAACTTCTTACTTGTAGCGTGGTGTCCTAATGGCCGCGGTTAAGAGAGAGAAGACCGGGCTCTCGGCAGAGTTCGCGGACACGCTTCCGACGTACGCATTCACGTGGCCCGGGCCGAATAACCTGAACACTACGAGCAATGCGGACACTCCGAGATTGATCGGGAAGAACAATTTCGTATCTCGTGCGGCCGGTCAGGTCGTCGTCGCTCCGGTCGGTGCCGCGATCACGGTGGATCTTCAGATCGGTCTCCGGTCGACAGGTGTCTTGGCGGCGGCCTTCGCGACCGTCACCATTCCGGACGGAGCTTTGACGGTGGATTTCGGATTCGCTGCGGTCGAGATCGACAGCGCGCACTTTCTTGCGGCGAACATCACGCAGGTCGGCTCCGGAACACCCGGGAAGAACATGACCATTCAGGTGTTCTGAGATGGGAAACTTCACCAGTCCCGGCGGAACGCTCGTCTGCGAGATCTGGGCTGACGGCGGAATCGGACAGACATGGGGGTCAGCATCCGGAAAGGGCGGCGGGGGTGGCAGCTACGCGAGGGTGGAGCTTGTGACAGCTCCCGGAGACATACTGCAATTCCTCGACACTGGTGCTGGTGGCATAACTAAACTCACCGTAGCAGCAGTAATCAAGGCGTCAGCAGGGAATGGAGGTGCTGGTGCTGGGGGTGGAGGAGTTGCTACCGTCGGCGACGTGCTTTATAACGGCGGAAGTGGAGCCAATGCCTCGGATGTCAACGGTTTCAATGATGACGGAGGCGGCGGAGGAGGACCTGCTCTAAGAGATACCAATGGCGTTAGCACGCCTACTACCACAAGTATTCTTGGCGGTGTAACGTCGCCTGGGAATTTTGGTGGAGAAGGCGGTGGGAGATTTTCTAGCGCTCCTCAGCCTCCTGAAAGTGGGAGCTCTCCAGGAGGCGGCGGAGGCGGTGCAGGGAATGGAAATCCTAGCCCTGGCGGTAGTAGTGGTGGCTATGCGGTTGCTGTCTGGACTTTGGCAAACTGGAATGGGAATCCGCAGGTTGGTGGGACTCTTCCTGTTTCAGGCGCAAGTCCATTATATACCGAAGGGGCGCCTCAACCGGCTCCTCCGGCCTTGGATCCGACGCAGCGAGCGGCATTTGTGATGTGAGTTCGCTCTTTGAAGATGTACTATATGATTATAAATGACCGGGGCTAGGAGGATGGGTGAACCTTCTATTGGCGGCGCTTTCAGCGACGAACGTTGATCCACCGGCCGGAACGTTCAGTCAGGCGTCCTGGGCGATTATTGTCGTGCTCGGGGCTGCACTTATGGCGGTTAGTGGTTTTGCCGTCAAGTGGTTGACGAAGATGTATGACGATTTAAAGGCGTGCAATGCGGCTCGTGCAGCTCAGGAGGAGGACATTCTCGGGCTGCTGAAAGTGCTGAGGCTTCAGATGGAACAGTCTAGAGGAGGTAGACCACGATGACTGTACGGAGCATGAGCACAGCGAAGTTCCTGTGTCACAAAGCTCACATTGCTCGTGAGGAGCTGACGCTTGAGGCCCAAAAATTGTTCGACTTATACAACGATCCGAATGTCGCACCAGAGCAAAAGGAGATCGCACGGCAGCAGCTTGACGAGGCGATCGAAAAGCTCGAAAAGAAGGTGACGACCAGGAGACTTCCTGACCAGAAGAAGGAAGATACACCCTGAAGCACTTGAAACCGCCCGACCCCTAGCCGGGCGGTTCTGATCCGGCGATCGGTGATTACTGATGGAAAGCCCGGGGCGGGCGGGAATATTTAGAGGAGGGTTCAAATGGCGGACGAAGCGGCGGCAGCGACCTCGGCGACGGCGGTGAAGCCGGGCTGGCAGACGACGGAGTTCTGGCTTCATTTGATCGCCACATTAGCTGGTGCAGTAATGGCGAGCGGTCTTCCGAGTAACAGTAAGATCGTGCAGGTTGCGGGCATGGCGACCTCTTTGATCTCTGTGCTCGGTTATACGACGAGTCGCACGATGGTCAAGAATGCGGCGCAGGCTTTTTTGATCGGAATCCTCCTGATGGGGGCTGGCTGCAAGACCATTGACGCAAAGACGCTGGCGGACTTTCAGACCGGCGAGGCACTAATCCTGAAGGACATGGCGAAGTACATCGCCGCGGATGTTGCGGCTGGGAAAACCCCGACGATCACCCAGGCCGCCCTCGACGCGCATATGATAAAGATCAAGGCGGATGTTACGAGCGTCGATCCGACGGAGGAGCAGGCGATCATGGCTCAGTTCCAAGCCTATATTGCTAGTGACTCGAAGATGTCCGCTGGAACGCTCCGGGCATGGAACGGAGAAGTCAGCGGACATTTGGCTCTATTCACGTCGGTTCATCGGTAGACCCTGAAAGAGAAAGAGAGAGTCCTATGGTAGACCAAATTCCTCCGACCCCTGTACCGGCTCCTACCCCCGCACCCGCCGGGCTAGACTGGTCCGCGATTGGCTCATCGATCCTAGCCGATGCGAAGGCCGCCCTCGGTGCGGCGGCGACCGGTTTCCTTACCACGCATCCGAACGCTCTGGCCTTTCTGGAGAATTCGAGTATCGAAGCGGCTAAGTCCCTCGTCCTGTACGCCATCACCTCTGACCCGGATGCGAAGGCAGATCTGAAGCTTCAGGTTGACCTCTGGCGACAGGGGATCAAGGAAGAGGCGGAGTCCATCGTCAAGGACATTCTGGACGAAGCGCCTTCGGTGTTCATGACCATTGTTGAGGACATCGGGCGGATCGCCATGGGCCTCGCGCCGGTCCTGTTGAAGGCCATTCCGATCTGACGAAACGGAGAATCCGATGCAAGTTTACGCGCCCCCCGGCCCAGGTCTTGGAAGCCAGGAGGTTTCTGCCTTTCAGCGCCTTTCGCCCAGGTCTAGGGCACTTGTTGCGGATGAGTTTCGGAGCCCGGAGTCGCACGAGGCGATCCGATGGGTCCTCCAGCAGCGAGATCCGGAGGCCGCGTTAGCCGATGCGATTTCCGAGAATGTTCATCAGGCGTCCAGAGACGCTGCGTCTGGTGTTGGGCTTGGTGACGGACTTGGACGGAGCTTCTTTAAGAGACTTGCGAGGTTGCACCGAAAGATCTTCAACGTCTTCAAGAAGGTCGATCCGGGGCTTCATGCGCTGACAAAGAAGAAGCACAGTGGCTCAGCGGCGGTTCCGTACGCAGCGGCGACCGCCTCGGCACCAGCGCCGACGCCGCCTCCTGTCGATTCTGGATCTTCGGCGGCCCCTGGGATGTACAACATGCCTGCACCGATTGTGCCTACTCCTTCAGCTTCACAGCCGTCTCCATCTTCGTCGATGTACAATATGCCATCTCCGCAGGTGCCGGTCAACTATGTCCAGGAGCAGCCGCCGACGGATCCATCTGCTTCCGCTCCTCCTACGTTCGATCCGTCGACGATGACACAGGTTGCTGCTCCCGCAACTCCTGTAGCTCCTGTTCCAGCAGCAGCATCGCCTTCTACACCCGTTGCTGCTTCGTCGTATACGACCGGCACGGACGAGACGGCCGGGCTCCCGTCGGCAACAGGTTACACGCTGACCGTTGAGGGCCAAACGATCACGAACTATCCGGTTGACATCACGCAGATCTCGTCACTCGTCCAGTCTGGCACGCAGCCCGGAGACCGCTTCGAGATTCTAGCAGATGGAGTTGGGACCGGGCTCCGGGTCCGGACGACCACAGGTTTCATTTCGATCCCAGATTCTATGCGTGCGCAGGTTCAGGCAATGCCGAAGGGTCAAGTTCTCGCTCTCTTAACGCAGGCCGCGGCGAATGTTGCGGCGTCTGGAGTCCCGATGCCGACACCGCTTCCGGCGACGCCGCCACCGAGCGCAGCACCGGCCTCGGACGGTGGTGGAATAGTCTGGCTACTCGGCGCTGGCGGTGTTGTGGCAGCTCTAGCGGTCGCTGGTGGAGGGAAGCGTCGGTGAGCGTCCGCTACATCAAACGTCCGACGGTTACGTACATCCGGCGACCCGGCCTTGGAGGATTCGCTCCTCCGTCAGATCCGACCGCCGGATTGCCGGGTGGCGGTCCGATCTCATATCCAGGAGGCCCTGTAAATCAAACTTATACAGGACCTCAGAATCAATTCCGTTATCTTGCCGACGGAACTGCCCAGCAGCTTATTTTTCCTAAGTATTTCAGTGGAACAAATGCTGGATCGTGGCAAAACGTAACCGACATAAGTAGCGTAGCTTTCGAGGGTATGAAGTGGTACGTCGATGGGATCTACTTCATTTATAGTGCAACAGACCCTCAATCTGGAGCGAGGAATCCTGGATGGCATCTAAGCCTTCCAGGTGCGCAGGAGATCTACTCGCGCGCCAATGCTATGAGATCTTCAGGGAATATAATCTATGCGCCGCTCCCTCCCGGCGTAGACCAGACGACCATTGTTAGTCCGAGCAACAACACATGGAGTACTCCTCCGGATTCTATCAATGTTGATTACATAACTGCGAAGCAGGCGGCGAGTCAGAACGTCCGCAGCAACACCTATCGGATCTACGATCCGTTCACTTGGCAGGGGTATCAGGCTCTTCCTGATGGTTTCATGGAGCCGGTTGACGGAGGTGTCTGGGTCCTCGCTTCCGACAACGTGCTCGATGCTGTTCAGCAGAAGTTCGGAATTTTTGCGGATCCATGGTACTGGCTGGTTGCGACGCACCCGACGACCGGTCAGGAGCGGCTCTTTCTCGTGAATCGTGGACCGAATATCAGTAACATCTTCACGCGACTCGGAAAGACAGGTCCCATGGTGATCTCGATCCTCGGGACTGTGCTTGCACCGTTTACGCTTGGCATCTCGGCCGCCGTCGCCGCGGTCGCTGACACGGCCATCGCGATCGAACAGAAGAAGGCAGCAGCAGCAGCCGCAGCCGCGGCCAATCAGCACCAAGCCGACGTTCTTCAGCAGCAGGTTAACGACCAGACGGTCCAGGTCACTGCGCAGGCCGACTCCGTCTATCAGGCGAACCAGACAGCATTCCTGGCGGCCGGGTACACGCAGGCCATCTGGAATGGGCTCACGCTCGATCAGAAAACCGCCCTTCTCCAGCAGGCCGCCGCCGGACAGCTCCAGCCAACCCCAGCCGCGGTTGCCGTGGCTCAGCAGACCCAGCAGACCGTCGCCAATGCCATCCAGAGCGCTACAGTAAACGCGGCGCTAGGTACGCAACAGCCGACGTCATCCGGCGGCGTCTGGCTCCTGTTGCTCGGCGGTGGAGCTGCACTGGCGTTTGCCGGGGGTGGAAAGAAGTAGCCATGGACCCAGACGTCACCTACGCCCGGGCCCTCGCGACCGCCTTTGCGGCGGACATAGACAATCCGTCAATCGCCGGGGTGATCCAACGTGGTGGCCTTACGCAGGACCAGTTTACGTCGATTGTTTATCGGGACATTCAGCGGGGCCTTACCGGAGCACCTGGACCAGCTCTTTTTCCGTCTGTTCGGGCTTTTGCACGTCAGGTTGTTGGTATTACAGCGATAAAGCAGGCGAGGAGCTACGGACTCTCGCAGGCCTCTTCTGACATCGGCGGGGCCGCCGGTTTAGTCGGCGCTATTGCTGGAGCTGTTGGTGCGATTTGGAGTACGAAGATCAACACCGACTCCCAGAAGAATCTTGCAAAGATCCAGGCAAACGAGGCGCAGATCACTCAGAACTCCCAGACACTTGCTGCGCAGTCTGCATTGATCCAGAATGCGACAGCGAACGGCGTACTCCTCTCTCCGGCGGGAGGTGTGACTCCTGTGACCGCGATAGGTCCGTCGGGGACTCTGACCGCCGTTAGTGGTCTTCCGGTTCTGGCGATCGGAACGGCGCTCGCAGCGATGGTGTTCGGTGGCTACTTCTTCGCAAAAGGATGATTCTATGAGAAACCTGCAGCACGGCGTTAGAGTCCGCGTCGTCCAGACGCCGTTGGTTATGTACGTCAACGAGGCGACCTGGATCCCCAGCGGCATGCATGGCTACGGCGACGAGGGCTGGCGGAGCGGCATGTCCGCCTACCCGGTCGTCGATGACGACTCCGCCGCGATCGAGCCGCTCGTCTCGAAGCTCATGGTGAATGGGTTACCGGAGGCACAGGCAAGGGCAATCGTTCAGGCCGCCGTAGGGCGTGTCCGGTCGGTTGGAGGCGGTATGGGCGCCTCGTTGATGGTTGAGAAGGCTACCGCTCTCGACGCGGTCTTCCAGGGTCTCTTAGTCAGGGGTATCCCTGCCGATCGAGCCCGTATTCTCGTCAACCGGGCTGCCATGCGTCGTGCCGGTCTGTCCGGTATGGGCCAGAGCGCGACCGTCGACGCTGCAGTCCTGCAGAAGGCGAGCGATACGCAGACCCAGCACCAAGCTTTAATTGCCCAGTACGCCGCGGCGACAGACCCCACTTCGCAACTGGATATCCGGAACCAGATTGATGCTCTGTATTCCGACTGGACGACCTACGCGGTCGGCGTCGAGAATGGTCAGCCTCCGTACCAGTGGAATCTGGCCGACCCGACCGCGGCAATCCTTTCGTCGATCCGAAATGACATCGCGAATACGCTGTCCCTGATCGATGCCGGGAAGGCTCAGCTCGCGCTCCAAAAGAACATCGTGACCTCCTGGTCGCAGTCTTCGCCGAATATGACCATGCCGACGATATCACCAGGCGATGTCCCCTGGTACGTCTGGGCGGGTGGCGGTGTGGTTGGCCTGACAGCACTCAGCAAGTTATTCGGGAAGAAGTGACATTACGTTTCCTGCACAGTAGAATAGTTCAGCCGCGGCATGGTGCTTCGGCGGGGTGAAGAAGAAGGAGAGGGGTTATGCCTCAGAAACCGCAGCTCATCGACATGATCCGGACGGTCCCGGAAGTCGCCGTGCGACTTTGGGCGGGCGGAGTCCCGCGCCCGTCCGACGATGGCGTCCGGATCGAGTTCGAGGGCCACATGCCGGTATTTCATGCGGACATCTACCAGCAGGCCGACAAAGTCGCTCGGATCCTGGCGATCCGCTGGGGCAGTCGCAAGCTCCGGTCGATGACGGACCTTTTGGATCTCCGGCACGCCGCTGAGGATGTTTTCATCGAAAATCTCTTCCATCGAGAGGACACACCGAAAGTCCTCTTTGTTCCGGCTGGTGAGACCGCCTCCGGCTTCTACCGTGCGATGATCCCGGCAGATCTGATGAATGAGGGCGGCCGGATCATCTCCCATTGGACGAGTCGCCCGGATGTTGCGAAGGCACTTCGCTACGACGTCCTTTGGATCCAGCTCATCACGGCGCCGATTCTGATCGAGATCGCCCGTCAGGCGCAGGCGAGCGGCGTCCGGATCGTCTACGACATCGACGACAACCTGTCTGCGATTCCAGACGAGAATCAAGCAAAGAACGTCTACGGGACTCCGGAAAAGCAGGCGGAGATCCGGGCGATGATCGATTTGGCGGATCTCGTCACAGTCTCGACGGCACCGCTCGGGCGGGTCATTGCCGCTCGGCACCCTGGCAAACGGGTCGTCGTCCTTCCGAATATGGTGACGGCGAACGTTGCTCCGCGTCGGCATACACCGAATCCTGGCTTTGTTCGGATACTCTGGGCCGGAACGCCGACACATAAGCGGGACCTCGCGATCGTTGCACCCGCACTCCGGGAGCTGCTCCGGGAGCGGAACGGAAATGTTCGCTTTACGCTCTTCGGCGAGCGCGTCCCGGAGGCCCTGGCGGACTGCCAACAGTGGATCGACCTTAAGAAGCCGGTCGACTTTCAGGACTACCACGACGAGCTTGCCGAGCTCGCCGCGGACTTTGGGATCGTCCCGCTCGAGGCGAATGCCTTTAACGAATCGAAGTCCGGCTTGAAGGGTCTCGAGTACGCCTCCGCGGGCTACCCGATGCTCTGTTCTCCGGCCGCTGAGTACCCGGACATGGTCCGGGACGGATTCCCGTCCGCACTCGTTGCCGATGGCGACTGGCTTCCCGCGCTCCGGTACATGGTCGATCTGACGGCCAAGGAACGCGATATCATGGGGAAGGCTTGCATTGACTGGGCCACCCGGAACCGCTGCATGGGGACGAACCATGCAGACCAGTGGGCCGACGTTGTCCATGATCTTCTCGGGAAGCCGACGAAGGCGGAACTGAAGCTGGTGAGTTGATGGCGCGACTTGATGCAGCGATCGATGTGGCGACGGAGTACGCCTACCACCTCTACAAGGTGGACGGCGTTCCACAGGCTCAGGCCATCACGATCGGTGCGGCGGCGGTCGTCCGGGCAGCTCGTGCGAATCCGTTAAAGTTCGTCACGCCGAGAGCACAGCCACAGCCGGAGTCCGCACTTGGTTGGTCCGGACAGGCACTCTCACTGGTTGGTTCATCTCTCTCGGTAATCGGTTTGATTAAAACACTTTTCGGTGGAGGATAGAAAGATGTCGAAGGGAATCCGACGCTCCGGTCCAGGAAAATGTAACACGATCCTAGACTCGGTCATCTACCAGATGATCGGAGAGGGCATGGGCGACGAGTCTTGCGGGGATGTTTCCGAGGTTGGATTCGCTGCCGAGAAGATCTCTCTCGGTAGGGATGCTATCAAGGAGGCTGAGAGAATTGCCGCGGAAGACGACGGTCTGACCGACGAGGAAGTCGATATGATAAAAGACTCCGTCGGGGCGATCATGGTCGAGAACGACCAAGGATTCGTCACTGTCGACTACTACGAAAATGAGAAGGAATTCGAGAAGGACTGGGAGGAAATCCAGGACGACGCTTCCCCTGAAGACGAGGAAGAAGAGGAAGAGGAATCTGAAGAGGAAGACGCCGAGACCGAGGAGGCTGAATAGCCATGTCGCTGACAACCGAACAGTACAGGACCTTGGCAGACGTCCAGCGCAACCTCGTCCGACGTGGGGTGAGTCCGGTAGCCGCAGGGCAGGCGATCCTCCGTGCCGTCGACCGGGTGGCGCCGGGTGGCATGGGCTCGTGTGGTCCGGACTGCTGCTGCTGCCGTGGCAGTGGCGTCGGACAGACTACTCTTGCGCCCCTCTCGACGACGACCGGCGGGCTGGCGCCAACGACGGCCAGTCCCGTAGCCGGAGCCCCTCCGATCATCTCGACGATCGACGCGGCAGGGAATAATCCGTCCGTTGCGGCAATGCGGGACCTCGTCGGGAAGTGGTCTTGGGTGATTCCGGTTGGCGGTCTATTGATGTCCGCGAAGTCGAAGTTCACGGACTGGCGGGCCTCGAAGACGGATCCGGCGTATGCTGCTTCGAAGAGTCTGAGGAGCCGGTGAAGCTGCTGAAAGCCTTCAGGTTTCTTCATAAGAAGAAACCGTGTTTTCGATGCGGCGGGAACGCGACAGTCGGGTATATGTCGATCGACTACTGCGTGATCTGCCGTGAAGTCGTGATGAGAATGATGCCGATCGTCGGGTTTGGCGGGATGTTCGGGTTTCCGGGGGCGACCGGATACTTGGAGTTCCCGAATTTGGAGAAGATCCAGGAGAAGAAGGAGAACTGACATGGGAGACGCGCCGTACATCATCATCAAGAACCGTCCCGGGTCCGGGGCCTTTAAGCGGTCGATCAGAACCCCTCGTTTCTGGCAGCACAACGAGACCGGGAACGTGGTCGAGATCGTCCGAGTTCAGGAGGTCGACGGGAGCTGGCTCAGGTACATCTTCATCGATCCGACTGTTCCCGGCGTGCAGCTTTCCATGCCGTTCAAGACCCGGGAGAATCCGTACCAGCCACCCGGCCGATCGACGCCGCTGATGGAGCCTGGTTTTGAGGACCAGTACCACGTTTACAAGGACCAGCAGAGCACGCGGGTCTAGTTATGGATGAACTCAATAAACCACAAAAGGTCCGGCCGATTGTATTTCCGGACATCCTGTCTCCCGAGGAGCTCGACCGGGAGATCCGTCGCGTCTGGAAGATCTGTATCGCCGCGTCTGTCTCGGTTCCGCTCCTGGCGTGCGTCGTCGTGGCACTCCTGTTCTTCGGCGTCACGGACCTAAAGACCGTCGGACTGATCGCCTACCCGATAACGGCGATCGTTCTGATGACGTTCGGGCTCGCCTTCGTGATCCCGGCGACACTGACCAGCATCCGCCGCGTTTCGGCTACGGTCCGGATGGCCTATACAGGGCTACAGACGAACCAGCAGACGACGGAGTCGATAAAGGCCTTTCTCGAGGAGGCTCGGCCGATCGTCGATGTCATGAAGAATCAGATCCAGGACGGTTTCCTTGAGAAAATCGAGGGACACTTGAAGACGATCGCCGAGCGCGTCAAGCGCGACACGACGCCGTTGCCGACAGGTCGCCGACCCTCGATCGAGGCCTAACGGAAAAATATGGCAGGCGGCGGAGGCAGCGGGACGATTTACCTGAGAGGCTCTACCTATCAATGCTGCGGCAGCATATCCCAAAATAAAGACGTGGTGACGATCCGGAAGGGCCAGCCAGTTGCCGTTCACTCGAGCGGAGTCGGAGTCGTCCTGGCCGGTGCCGCTCTCAACGGGATGTACGCTGTTGGACTAGCGAAGGAAGACATTGCGGTAGGCGCGAGCGGACCGATCGCAGACTTCGGCGACTTCCAGATGTCCGACTGGACACCCGTCGTCGGTTCGCCGTCCCTGGCGGCGAAGGCAACGTACTTCCTAAGTGACGTGGTAGGCCAGCTCTCGACAGTTTCTCCGTCATCCCCTGGAGACGTCAGTCAGATTGTTCTGCGTGAGATAGCTCCGGACACTGCGTCGCTACGAATAGAATCTCCGATTTTGATCTGAGGTGATCCTTGGCACTCAGAAAACCGCTCGTCTTCAACGGCGGCATCCAGCAGCTCCAGAGTGGAGACACCCTGGATGCCGCACGGTCCGATTCATCCGGTCTGATCCAGACGAACGACAACGTCGGCGCAATGATCGCCGGACAGGTCGTATACAACGACGCGAACGACGGCGTCAAGAGCGCGAAGGCTGACGCCAGCGCGACGAAGGACGTCGTCGGTCTGATGCTCGACACTCCGGCGGCGGCCGGAACCGGCTTCGTCGCTATGAGCGGACCGGTCACGTTGACGACCGCGCAATGGGATGCGGTCTTCGGGACGTCCGGAGGACTGACAAAGGGAACTCGCTACTACCTGTCGGCAACATCCGCCGGTCAGGGTCAGGCTGGTGCCCCAACCACCGTGGGACAGTATGTCGTCGAACTCGGTATCGCCATTTCGACGACCGAGCTGATGCTTGCGATCAGGAGCCCGATCCTCCTTTGAGCGACAAGAAGCCTCTTGTCCTGGGGACCGATCCGTCGAGCGGTGCGGTTCAGATGCAGCAGATTCAGCCGTGCGATCAGGTTAACCCGGCCTCGCTCCCGTTCGATCGGGAGACGAATTTGCGTAGGCTCTTTCGTGTCCTGATTCGAGATCTGATGAGCATTGGATTCCCTGTGTCTCAGGAATTGATCGACGAAGCCTCTAAGCAAGGATACTGACATGGCAAACTTCACAGCGATCGTACGAGGGATAGCGCAGCGCGTCCTCGCGATCACATCGCCGACCCCGGACGGAACGGAGACACCGAACGGAGTCCGTACTGGGAGATTCAACGAACTATTCTCGCTGAATCTCTGGGCAAAACAGCACGGCCTCGCGGACGAGGAGTCGTCCTTTGTGATGTCCGGAACGCTCGGCACCGGAGTCGCAACGATCGCTGCGCTCACGGGGCTTGTCGATACATCTCCTTTTATCATTGCGAAGAATATTGCTGATCCGTCAACCGGGATCCGGTCCTATCTCGACCTCTTGAAGCTCATCTGCACGGTGGCCGGGACAGCAGGGACGGCGCTTCGATACGGGGTCAAAGTCGGACCGAGTCGACAAGACCCGACCGGAATGGACGCTGCATTCAACCCGACTCTGGCGGCACCGACCGGCGTTCCACAAAACGTCCAGGCGTCCAGCCAGAGGCAGTCGATCCTGCGCGTCTATGCCGGGGCGCTCGTTGCACCGGCCGCTCAGGGCGGTACGCGCCAGCTTGGGGGAGGTCTCCTGAAGAGCGCAATCCCCGTCGCCAACGACCAATACATCATCAACTTCGGCGGAATCGATCCGGCCGCGCCTGCAACCCAGGTCGATAGGAACGACGCGCATCCTTCGGTGGTAATCCCTCCCGGCTACTCCGCGTTCATACACATTTGGCTCCCCTCGCAGTCTGCGGCCTCGAGCTACGAGATTCAACTCCATCATCACGAAAGATAGATCGTGACCAGAGTCGAAGTCCTCTTCGATCTCATCCGGACACAGGCGTCGCTCCGGTTCCCCTGGATCGCCCAGGTCAAGGTGAAGTTCTGTCCGATGGCCGACCGGGATCACGGGATGAAATGGCGCCAGTTCGCCCATACAAATCATCGCGTGTACACGGTCTGTTTCGCGAAGGCGGCCGAGATCGAACTCTTCGACGAGGAGGTCCTCGGGATGTCGGCGCACGAGCTGGGGCATATCGTCGGGAAGCGTCTTCGATACCCGGAGCACTCGCGGCCGACGACGACGAAGAGGACCCCCAAGGCCGTCCAGGACGAGGCCGACAGGATCGCCCAGGAGGTCCTTGGGTTCGACGGCCTTCACTACAACCACCGGACGCTCCAGGAGCTTAGAGGATAGTCTCCTCCGGCGTGTCCGGCAACGTGAAGGCGACCGTCATCTGGAACTCATAGATCAGCCGTTTGGCCGCGTCAATCGAGACGAGCTTCCAATAAAACGGGTCTCCGCGCTCGTCCCGGAACTGCAGGCAGGCGACGATCTCGTCGTCGGAGATCTGGATCCTGAGCGGACAATTGGAGCCCTTGATCGCATAGACCTTCAAGCGCCCAACCCCCACCCGGTCGCGCCTGCTATTTTATACGATCTCCAGGTCTAGCGCCAGATGCAGCGGCACCAGTCATGCTCGCCCTGATGATGGTTGCAGAGCCCGTAGATCTCCACCTTGCAGACGACGCACTTCTTGCAGTCCGAGCTCGAGACGGCGTTCCTCGCGATCGAGTACCTTCTCAGGATGGAGAATCTTGAGCGCGTCACGGTGAAAAGGGCCGCCAGCATGAACATTCCAAAGGATACCCCGAACGTCGCCTTCCAGTGGACCAGGATGCTCGTCATGGCTCTCTCTCCTGCAGTACGGCACTTTATAACAGTTCTGTGCAGCTACCCGGAACGGACCTTGTTCTTGTGGGACTTGAGCTCCTGCTTTGTCCTGTTCTGTCGACCGTGCCGTCCATGGTCCTTCGAGCTGCTTTGAGCCTTGTAGTCCCTATCCAACCTCTCGCAGAGATCGTCGCAGAAACGTCGATCGCCCAGGATTACTTCTCCGCACCAGAAGCAGGTTTTCATGTATTATTTTACACAAAGAAGATTACAGGGAGAGAGGCTTTCGCCCATGGATCTTCTTAAAGAGATCCTCGTACACCTTCCTTGCCTTCGGTCCGCTGACGAAGCACTTACCGCCGCCAGCTATGAACCCTCGACGCCCCTTCTTCCTTGGGGCGAGAAGTGAAAGGCTCACGTAGTACGCCTTGTCTCGATGCGCCTTGTCCATGAAACCCCCTAATAGAGGTCTTCGCTCATCAGAACAGTATAGAGCTTCGGAACCTGCCCAGCCTCGAACGCCACCTTTGCTGCTTCCTTCCTGTCTAAGAACTTTCCGCATTCGGTGACGAATCCCTGGGTCCCCCTGACCGGGGCGGCCTTGCGACCGAGCTCGTCGATGATTTTTTGAATCACGTCGTGGTGCCTACGGCCGGTCCAGACGACGCCACCGTGTATGATGGCGGCCTCTTTGATCCTCATTTATCTTCCGCAGAGAAGATTACGTAGGGATTAACATCTCTCAGCGTTCTCGTGAAGCACGCTCCTTGATGAGAATTCGTCATTTTTCATCGCCGTGAAGTGCTCCTTATTCACCCAGTACAGCTTTTGGTCAGCCTCGCAAATCACGAGCAGGTAGGTCTTATGTGAGAACCACGTATCCTTGACCCAGACGCCAAGAGCCCGGACTGGAGCGTCGGTGATCGGAGCGGCCTCAAGATCATCGAAGTTGATCCTGAATACATTGCCCTTGATCGGTTCCTGAAACATCGAGACCATATTCTCTCCTGAGAAGATTACGTAGGGAGACTCCCCATAAACTTCCTGGCGTCCTCTAGCGTATGGAGCCTATGAAGCTCTCCACTTAGAGGATGCTCGACCTCTACCACAATTGAGTTCCAAGCGAGCGTCCTATCTGATCCGATGCGGTCGCCTTCGGCTTTATATTTGAATTGAAGTCCAGCCGCATGTAGCAGGCTCGCTATGGTGACCGCAACCTCATCAGCATCCATAATCATAATCTTATTCCGAACCGTCTTGCGTACTCGTCTTTGAGCGCCGAAAGGCGGTCCTCTGCGATCTTAATCTCCGTCTCCAGTCGCGACTTATTGATTCGACCTTGGACCCGATAGCACTCAGGATTTCCACAAAGAATCCACTTCGCATAATACGGCTTCGCGTGGTCAGGCTCGTATTCGAACCTGCAGCCACAGTCCATCGGGATCTCAACGATCGCCATTAGTATCCACGTTCTTTCAGGTGCTTATCGACGGCATTGCTTACGGTATCAAGTAGCACCTTTCGGCAAGATTCGCATACCTCCGTATGCTTATTGAAGGTCTTTGCTTCTCTACTTGTGATTTTAGCACCAACCATCTTGAACAATTTCTTTTTGAACTGCTCGCAGGTCATAATCTTCTTCCACAATGAAACCGGGTTTATCGGGCCTTTCCCCGGTAAGCGGGTTCCAACTGGCACCCAACCCGCGATAGCCTTTCTTATTTAGCCGTCACCTCTTCTGCGGCCCGCCAGTCCGCTTCCCTATCGCCAAGCCGCCGATCCATCCTCTGGCACGTTTCCGGCTCAAGGTGGGCGTCATTCACGATCCGGAAGTAAAACTCGTTCCACCACTCTCTGATAGTTTGATCGGGATGTTTGTATCCCAGAATCTCAGCAGCGTGCATCAGGTGCAGTTGGAAGTGATGCGGGAGTTCGTCTACCGAGCGAAAATACTCATTGGCGTATGAGTCTAGCTGATCGTATCCACTCAACCCAGATCCATCCGGCGGCCTTGGTATCGGGCCCGTAAAGGACCCCCCTCCCGGAGTTAGGGGGTCCAATAGAGCCTTCTTATCGAACGCTGATACCAAGAATGAGCGCCGGAGCCATCGACAGAGAACCTTGACGGGATGATCCTTCTTGATACCGTCTGGGCCTCGAACGGAGGCGATCAAAACAGACTGCTGCATCATCGGAAGCTCGTGAACCCAGGGCTGTAAAACGGATGGCATAGCTCTCTCCTTTATCTTCTTCCACTAAGATTACTTAGGCGACCTTCTGGCCGACCACTTCATAGTCTACTGAGAGGCCGCAATTGTGAAGGAGGCCCCGGATCACCTCTCCGTTTTTGATTTCGTCCGTCTTGGAGAAATCGACCATGGTCAGCTTTCGCTGGAACGCGAAGACGTGGACCTTGGTAGAGTCGAGCATCACAACCTTGCCGCAGTGAAGGCATTTCGCGTTCATCATCCTCTCCTATAATCTTCCCGTTGTACGATTATATACACTACGGCACAGAATTTAGCTAGTGTGCAGGTCTATTCCAGGACCCCGAGCGTCTTCATGTCGGCAGCAAAATGACCCATCAGCTTCGGGAGACGGGCCTGAAGCCACTTCTCGACGTCCGGCCAGTGGTCCGTGTACGGCATCGCATCTCCGGGAACGGCGCCGAAGACAATCGTCGACTTGAATGCGTCCCGCGGGTCGACGCGCTGGTACTTGTCCAGCGCGATCTTGCCCATCGCCATCTCCCACCAGTATTTCGCATTGGCGAGGTAGTGCATCGGCTCTCCGGTAGAAACGAGGTGCCACTTCAAGTACGGAGCAAGCTGCGGGAAGTGCCGCTCGATCTCATTATGCTGCATCCCACCGGAGTCGTCCTTCCATCCGCGTCCGTTCCAGATGTCGATCCTTGCGGTCGCAGAGAAGTGCGGTGCCTGCTGATTCCGGCGCCCGAAGTCGTAGTCGAGGCCGTAGGTCGCCTGGATCCGATACTTCTGGCCGCGTTCGGTGAACTCCTTCCAGGGCGTCATTTTCATCATGGCTCATTCCTCCCTATTTCGTAAGCTTGTGCTTGTAGTATCTCGCGGACTTTACAACTGCCTTTGTTGCGTGCGCGCCTTCCGGGACTCCGGCAAAGATCCAGTCCCTCTCAGCATCGAGCCGGGTCATCTGCCCGCAGCCTTCACAGGCGACCTTCGGATCACCGTAGCCTGAGACGGGACCGATCGTTGCAAGCGTCGCCGCCGAAACCTTCTCACGGCTTTTTGGGCAGTAGCCTGCGGTCTCTAGCTTCGCAGCGGCCCCGGCCCGTTCAGCGCCCGGCGTCTTGTGGTTGCGGAACTTCCAGCTCTGCTTATTAACGCTCGCAACCGCGCCGCAGCTCGGACACTTCACGTAGACGGTCATTCTGTTGTACAGGCCCTTCAGAAGCGCCTCCGGAACAAACTGTCCGCTCATCGGACATACTCCAGCCGCAGCGGCGAGCTCGCGCTTCTCCTCCGCGGCGCTCTTTGTTGCTCCAAGGAGGATCCGAAGTTCGTCCTCTGACGGCCGGGTATACAACTTCCCGCCGACCTCAGCCTCGATGAAGACGAGAGGGTACTGAAAGTACGGCGTGACGTTCGGGATACGGCGAATCACGTACTTGATGTCAACGTCGCCGCGGAAGTAGGCACCTTCCAGGTAGACCTGTAGGTTCCCACGGAAGTAACCCGCCCTCCAATCGAACTTGATGACGGCATTCTTGAGATCCTGTCTGGCGCCGAGGACGTTGGAGATCTTCCCAATGTTCTTGTAGACGAAGGAGTTCCTGGCGTTTTCGTAGGATTCGTTGGCTTCTTTATCGGCGTAGTGGTATGTCAGTTTGAAGTTTCCAACAACCGCGCGCATATCCTCCCAGGTATTAAAGAACCCGTGTGTAGGTCCGATATAGTCTGCGAACGTGTGCCAGTTCGAAAACTGCCTGTGTCCGTATCTGTCTGTCGGGATCTTTCCTGAGCTTGACTTTACGGTGTCGATGAAGTTCGTGAACGCACCTTTCGCGTGCTCCCGGTACGCCTTAATGAGGTCCTCTCGAATCTTCTCGCCGATCGAGTTGAAGGCGTCCTCGAACATCCGGATAATCCGGAGCATCGCCGGATTCTTCTCCCACTTCTTCATGCTGACGTCAAGCTTGCCCATTACTCCTCCTCTGGATCTTTCGGATTCGCGACGGCCCGGAGACCGGTCGACGGCCGAGCTTTGACCTTCGACTTTCCTCTGATCCACTTGACCCGACGCCGTCCGCCGTCCGTCAGCTCAAACAGATACGGCTTCTTTGCGCCGTCAAGGCGATTCGTCGTCACGAGTCCATTCATAATCGCCCGGTTCAGGATCGTCAGGACCGTCCCCCTGTGGACGCCCTCACTGTGCGGTCCCATCCCGCCAAGGATAGAACTGATCGTCACGGGACCAGCAGCCAACTGCAGTAAAACCGACCTGGAGAGGCCGGTCGGACCGTACGGATTCGGAGTCCCTTTTCTGAGGTTCGGATTTCCCATTCTTGTCTCCCTGAAGGATTGTAGCCTTTCGACGCTGCTGAATCGACCTTCCTCGAGCGATCATATCCTGGACGTTCTGGAGCTGCGTTCCTGGTTGGATGTGCTCCAGGACGTTGACGCATCGGCGGTTGTCACAGCCGTGCCGGAGGACCTTTCCGCGCGGCGGCCAGCAACCGAATAGGATCCTGTAGGCGACCTTGTGGGCCCGCTCTACGTGCCCGTTCAGCTTGAAGGCGCCAAAGCCGCCGTCCCAAGGCTCCTTCCTCCAAGTCCGAACTGACGCCGTCCAGAGCCAGCAACCGGTCTCCGGGCAGATCCGGACCTTCTTCCAGAAACGCTCGCAATCTCGCTTCGTCACGTCCAAACCCCCTCGTTTCCGGTCAAATTACCCCTGGTTACCGACGCGAAAGACAGCCCGCCATAAGGCCCGTTTCAAACGATTTCGATAGTTTCTGTCGTTCCGATCCGGCAGGACCTCCATCCCGCACAAACAGAGCCCGTACGGAACGATCCCGTAGAGGGCAGCACGCTTCCGGGTCTGCTGTATTGCCAGGAAATCAGGTCTCTGACCGCAGACACGGCAGGTCACTTCGCTTTCCTAATCGAATCAAGAAGCGCACGTTTCTCATCTTCCAGCTCCCATCGATCAATTCCGGTGAACTCATAAAGCAGGTCAGCGTGCGGCTTGTAGATATCGTCCTTCGTCAGGATAATACCCTTCTCTTCGCAGAACATCAGGAAGTCGTGAACGAACTGTGTCTTATCAGAGACCGTCTCGAGCTTTGCATGCTGCGGGTACTTCTTCGCATCGATCGCCATTTCTCCTCCTTCTTCATTCCTCGTGGACGGTCCACTCGGGCCGCCCGCGAGGAGGGCCGGAGCGAAGTTGCTCCGGCCCGGATAGAGTGGGGTACAGTCCAGAGGGACTGCCTCCCTCCTTCATGTCAGAGTTTGAAGTCAGGCTCCCCGTATAGCATTCGTCGGATCCGAGCGACCTCCGCAACGGTAACGCTCCGGACGACAGACAGCGTCTTGATGTGGCCTTCTCTCGGAAACAGAGTCTCAAGTGTCCGGCGCATCGTTCCTTTACCAGCCACCCTCGGCTTGTAGCCTAGCTCCTTCGCTTTGTCGAAAACGAGCTTGATCGTGTCCTTCCTGAAAACTGGTCCGCTGACCTGATTTAAGATCTTATTCACTGTCGAAACGTCGAGCCCGACCGCCGCTGCGATCTCTACCTGGGTGGTCATATAATCTCCTTCTTCAAAACTCAACGATGCCACGTTTCGAATCGATCAAGATCACCTTGTACGTCTGGATCAACTCCGAGACCTGCTCGTCGGTCATGACGTCAAAGAGTTTGCCGCAGATATAGACGGTCCACTTCAAATTCGTCACCGCCGAACCCTCCTTCCCGTCGTAAGAAGCGCCAGTGTCCGACGGCGAATCTGCGCTTCGGACTTCCGTCGCTCACGAATCTCTTCGGCGTGCTCCTCGCTGTACTGCCGAAGCTTCTCCTTGGTCTCCTCAGACATCGGAGGCCCTTGGACACCGAGAAGCTTCCGGACGAGACGACCAGCCGCGTCCTCCTGACCGGACTGCCGAAGCTCGACAACGCGGGCCCAGCCGTCGTACTGGCGGTCCAGGCCGCGCTTCAATGCCGCGTACAAGTACGGGCACTTCTTTGGGTTGACATCAGATAGTTTCATGAGTCCTCCTTCAGTTCTTCTACGACTTCACCGCGAACGTCGCCACCATGCGCGAATGCCACTCCTCAGCCCATTCCAGCGCGAGCTTGGCAGCGGCATTCTTCTTCGGGGTGTCGCCGGGATTGATGGCCGTGAAGAACGCCTCTGCTGGGCGATGGCTGTTTGGTGTCAGTCCAGGGATCTCCGCGTAGTTGCACTTCCTGGCGTTGGCGATGGTACCCACCAGACACGCGCATTCGCCTTCGTAGGTCGATCCGTTGACTTTGCCATCCTTGAGCGCCTGGATCAGCGCGGGAACCTCAGCCGGGGCCGCCGAAAGGACGGCCCAGAAGTCGTCGCGGATGGGCGTCAGGTCGGCATCGCGCAGGTCGGCACCGCGCAGGTCGGCACCGCGCAGGTCGGCACCGCGCAGGTCGGCACCGCGCAGGTCGGCATCGCGCAGGTCGGCATCGCGCAGGAAGGCACCGCGCAGGACGGCACCGCGCAGGTCGGCATCGCGCAGGTCGGCATCGCGCAGGTCGGCATCGCGCAGGACGGCACCGGGCAGGACGGCACCGGGCAGGACGGCACCGCGCAGGTCGGCACCGCGCAGGAAGGCACCGCGCAGGTCGGCACCGCGCAGGAAGGCACCGGGCAGGACGGCACCGCGCAGGTCGGCACCGCGCAGGTCGGCACCGCGCAGGTCGGCACCGCGCAGGTCGGCACCGCGCAGGTCGGCACCGCGCAGGTCGGCACCGC
>Ga0210407_10000240_pt1 | contig 68736 bp, 67 predicted proteins | sample IncBWC27MmetaG_FD_150860 | JGI IMG/M metagenome (GOLD analysis project Ga0210407, IMG submission 150860) | Forest soil microbial communities from Barre Woods Harvard Forest LTER site, Petersham, Massachusetts, United States - Inc-BW-C-27-M | ecosystem: Environmental > Terrestrial > Soil >...
GCCCGAATCGTGGTAGGCGGTCGCGGCCAGCATCGCGTCGCCGACATTCAGCGGCTGGCCGGGCGAGGTCACGAAGATCGCTCGATCGTCGGCCTGCACGGGGCCAGTCGCGCAAACCAGCAGAAAGAGCATCGCCGCGCCGGCGTGAACGCGGCGCGTGATCGTTCCGACGTTCATTCTCGACATAGCGGTGCATCCTCCGGCACTTGCGTCGCGAAGATGATGGACGCATCGCGCCGGCCACCGTCAAGGGCGGGGCGGACGGTCAGCCGCGTTATTTCTGGGCGCGCTCGATGAGTTCGCGGGCCTCGCGCAGCCGATCGCGGCATTCGGCTTCTGCACCGCGCTCGGCCTGGGCCCGCGCGGCGACAAGGATGGCTTGCAGCGCAGTCGTCTCAGCGGCCCCGAGCTTGCCGGCGTCGGCCGGCGCGCTTTTCGGCGGCGCATCCTTCACGTCCGGCACCGTCGGCATGGCATCGTGCGCACTGCGCGGCGGCGTGATCACGGCGTTGTCGGGCGAGGGCGGTGGCGCGATCACGCCGCCCGAGCGCGCGAGATCGCCCGGCTGCACCGTCTTCGGCGCCGCCTTGTCGGCGGGCACGGTCGGCGGATCGCTCGAGACATGGTAACGCTGGGCAAGGTTCCGCACCTCGTCGAGACAGCCCGCCGCGCTCGCCGCATCAGTCGTCGCCGCCATCAGGATAGGTGCGAGGAGAATCGTCGAGGCGTGATAGCCCCATCGTCTGGGATTTTGCATGGCGATCACCGGATGTTCAGATGGCAACGATTGGACCGGTCAAGGGGTTGCCGCGCTCCGGGGCGCTGGATATTTGCGCTGGCTTTTCGGCAGCCCTAGACTTCCCGCGACCAGAGGAAACGGAACCTGCGCAAATGGCCCGAACTGCATCCCGCATTCACGAGGTTCCGGACGACCTGCTCGCCGCGATCGACTACTGCTACGAGCAGGGCTGGACCGACGGGCTGCCGGTCGTTCCACCGGTCGTCGATCGGGTCGACGCCATGCTGGCCCGCCAGAGCCGGCCGGCGGAGACCGTGATCGCGACCCATCCCGCGACCGGACTGGAACTCTCCCTGCATGCCGCCGCGGTGAATTCCGTCATGGCCGGCTGCCTGCCGGAACATTTTCCGGTGGTCGTCGCGGCGTTCGAGGCGATGAACAAGCCCGATTTCAATTTCCACGGCTCGACCGCCAGCACCGGCGGCTCGGCGCCGCTGCTGATCGTGAGCGGCACTTATGGCGACGAGATCGGCATGAATTCGGATGTCAACCTGTTCGGCCCCGGCAATCGCGCCAACGCCACCATCGGTCGGGCGGTGCGGCTGATCCTGCGCAATGTCTTCCAGATGCTGCCTGGAATCTCGGACAAGTCGACGCAAGGCAATCCGGGCAAGTACAGCTTCTGCATCGCCGAGCGCGCGCGCGGCAATCCGTGGCCCCCGCTGTGCGCGACGCAGGGCTATCCCGCGGGCGTTTCGACCGTCACCGCCTATGCCGGCGGCGGTTTCTGCAATGTCGAGAACCACGGCGGCAACACGCCGGAGCAGGTGCTGGCCTCGGTCGCCGACGCCATGGCGAACTATGGCTGCATCACGCTGGGCCAAAGCGTGGTGATCCTGGCGCCGGAGCACATGCGCATCGTCGCCGGCACCGGCTGGACGCGCGAGGACGCGCAGAACTTCCTCTTCACCCACGCCAAGCGCTCGGTCGAGGGCATGAAGAACGTCGGCAAGTACCGCGACCGCGAGTACGACACGCAGCATGGCGGCGCGGCCCACGCGCTCGCCGAACAGGGTTTCGTGCATCGCGGGCTCTCGCCCGCCGATATCCTGATCACGATGGGCGGCGGCGATGCCGGGGGCCACTCGTGCTTCATCCCGTCGTGGAGCCGCGGCCGCGGCTCGATCCTGCAGCACAGCGCGATCAGCACATAAGACAAAGGAGTCAATCCAGATGCAGCTCTACGCCCCCACCTCTTCCGGACCGAAACGCAAGTCGTTCCGCGCCCCGCCCCTGGCCAGCCTGGAGGGCCTGCGGATCGGCATCCTGGAAAACGGCAAGCTCAACGCGGAGGAGATGCTGCGCGAGGTGGGCGCGCTGTTCGTCGAGCGCCATGGCTGCACCATTCGCCCGATCTATTCGAAATCCAACGCCAGTGCACCGGCGCCTTCCACCACTCTGGTCAAGGCGGCGCAAGATGTCGATTTCCTGATCACCGGCTTGGGGGATTGAGGCTCCTGCTCAACGTGCAGTCTGCACGACGGCATCAGCTTCGAACAACTGGGCAAGCGGGCGGTGGTGCTGTGCACCACGCCGTTCGAGGTGACGGCGCGCAACATCGCCCGCGTCCTTGGCCTGCCCACCTATCCCTTCCTGTGCGTTGAGCATCCGATCGGCAGCTGCACCCTGCCGGAGCTCAAGGCCCGGGCGGAAATCGCCTACCAGCAGGCGCTGCCCATCCTGCTGAAGGCCTGAGAGGCTATGGCGGGTTGCGACGCTGCCGGATCGGCATCGCGATCAGGCTGCCGACGATGAGCGAGATGCCGCCGACGGTGAGCGCCAGGGTGAAGCTGCCGGTCCATTCCCGCACGGAGCCGAAGAAATAGGGGCCGACCGTGCCGCCGAGATTGCCGGCGCCGTTGACCAGGCCGATGCCGACGCCCGCCACCGCCGGCGGCAGCACTTCGGTGGGCAGCGACCAGAACGGTCCGAAGCGGCCGAAGAAGGCCGCGACGGCCAGGGTCAGGAAGATCAGGATGCCGATCGTGCTGCCCTGCCCCGCGAGCTGCGCCAGCAACAGGAACACGCCCGACAGCGCCGTCGCGCCGATCATGTGCCACTTGCGCTCCTGCAAGCGGTCGGAGCTGAAGGCGACCAGGATCATCATCAGTGCTCCGGCCGCGTAGGGAACCGCACTCAGGAAACCGACCGCCGTGATCGACAGTCCGGTCTCCTTCAACACCGTCGGCAGCCAGAAGGTGACGCCCCACTCCGCCATCAGGGCGGCGAAGTTGTAGAGCGCCAGCAGGAGCACAGCGGGATGCCAGAGGGTCCTGATCCAGTGGCCCTGCACCGGTGCGGCCTCGGTCGCCTCCGCTGCGAGCGCCGACACGAGGCGGGCCTTCTCGACCGGATCGAGCCATTTGGCATCGCGCGGCTCTTCCACGATCGCCCAGATCCAGACCAGCGCCCAGACCAGCCCCGGCAGCGCCTCGACGACGAACATCATCTGCCAGCCGAAATGCGCCAGCACGACCCCGGAGATCGGGTTGGCGACGACGGAAGCGATTGGGATGCTGATCAGGAACAGGGTGTTGGCGCGCGCCCGCTCCGCCCGCGTGAACCATTTGCGGATCAGCACGATCGTACAGGTGAGCACGCCGCCCTCGAACAGCCCGAGGATGAAGCGGTTGGCGATCAGCTCGTTTTCCGTGCGCACGAACGCGGTCGAGAACGACACCACGCTCCAGAACAGCAGCAGTCCCAGGATGACCCATTTTGCGCTCCACACCGAGGCGAGCCGGCCGGCTGGAATCTGCAGGATGATGTAGCCCCAGAAGAACATGCCGGTGGCGAAGCCGATCGCCGAAGCGCTGATGCCGAGCTCGGTGCGCATGGCGGGAATGGCCATCGCGATGTTCGTACGGTCGATATAGGAGAGCACGTACATCACGAAGGCAACGCCCAGGATACGCACCCAGCGATTCCTGTGCGGTGCGAGCTTTGCTGTTGCGACCACGACGTTCCCCCGGTTCATTCTTTTGCCGGAGGTTAGCGACGGCTCTGGCCGGGTACAACAGACGCCGCGTTGGGCGCGTGCATGGCTTTCCTGTTGCGGTTAGTCTCGCGGCGTTGGACAGGGGGAGCCGATGAAGGCGATTGCTGTGTCGGCAATGATGATCGCGGTCTGGTTCCTGCCGACGGCGCCGGCAGCAGCCTGGGACGATCAAGCGCATGAGCTGATCGGTGCGATTGCCGACGCGATGCTCGGCAACAGCAAGGCAGGACTCCAGGCCCGTCAGATTCTTGGTTATGGCCTCAGTAGCGCGGCGAAATGGCCGGACTGCGTCCGCGACGTCCACAAGGAGTCGAGCGGCTTCAAATACGCCGGCGGAGCGCCTGCCTGTTCCGAGTTCGACAGCCCGGCGGAAGTTGCCCGCATGATCGACTATGCAAGGCGCAACTGGTCGAATTGTCGAAAGCAGCCATCCGACGGCTGCCATACGAGATACCACTTTGCCGATGTCGCGATACAACGCGATGGCTATAGCCGGTCGTTTTTCGGGACCGGCAACGACGATATCGTGAGCGCGCTCGACAGCGCCGTTCTGGTGCTCCAGTTCCAACCGGCCGAGCCGCCGATTTCCATCAAAGACAAGAAAGAGGCGCTGCTGTTGATCGCCCATCTCGTCGGCGATCTGCATCAGCCGCTACATGTCGGCGCGGTCTATCTTCGCCCCGACGGTTCCCTCACCGATCCGGATATACCGCCCAACCAGAACCCCGACGCGATCGAGAAGAACAATGCCACCCGCGGCGGCACCGACATCCTGATCGAAGGGCGCTCCAGTCTGCACGCAATGTGGGACGACGTTCCCCACGACTGGGGACGGATCGCGACGCCCGAGCTGCTGGCGAAAGCCAAAGCGGTGCCGCCGAGCAGGGCGCAGGTCGACATGCTGGCGGCGCTGTGGGCCGGCGAAACCATTCGGCTGTCACACGATGCCTTCACGGGCCTGACGTTCGGCGCCAGGAACGATCAGGGCAAGTGGCCGGCCACGATCGACAACGCTTTTCTCTACAGGGCGAAGCTCGAGAACATGCAGCGCCAGCAAATCATCAAGGGCGGCGCCCGGCTGGCCGAACTGCTGCGAGAGATCTGGCCGGAGGACTAGGCGGAAATCACACGAGATCGCGCGGGATGGAACGGTCCCATTCGCGGTGACAGACTTCGCTGGTGCCTTCCCAGGCGCGCAGCGATGCCCGCAGCAGGAAGGCGTCGCGTGTGCAGGCGAGCCGCATCCGGGTCTCGATGCGCACTTCCCAGGCGTCGCGCTGGATCGTCTCGGTGCGCTGCATCTCGGCGGTGGCGCTCAGCGGATCGTCGTCCGTGATGTCGAACGCGAACTTGCCCTCGGTGGCCACTTCGAGGCCGAGACGATCGATGCGCACGAGGCCCGGACGGATCACCGTGGGCCGCTCGGGTGTCGCCGTCTCGGGACCGGGCAGCGGCGGCAACGTGGCGTCCGCTTCCTGCGGCGGACGCATCGGCAGATCGAGCGTGCCGCCGAAGATCGTGAGCGTCGCTGCTTCGGGCGCCGGCCAGATCATCGGCCAATAAGTGGTGGAGAAGGCCAGCCTGATCCGGTGGCCGGCCGGAAACACAACGCCGGCATCGTTGAGCTGGATACGAATCTGGTAGCGCTCGCCCGGCACCAGCGGCTCGGGCGTTTCATGGCCGCGGCGATGCGTGAGATTCTGCACGCCAAAGCTCACGCGCAGCGATTCGGCCGACGGATGCACATCGCACAGCCGGATCGCGATGTTGGCGACCGGCTTGTCGGAGGCGACCTCGAGAGTGAGGATCGGCGCCCCCAGGATCTCGATCGCCTCATCGAGCGGGGGTGTCTCGAAGACCAGCGAGCGCGCGTCGTCGGCGCGCTGATCGCCGGCCTGATCGGCGCCTCGCCCGAACGGGCACCAGCTGCCGGCATCCTTGCCAACCGTTTGCCGCGAGCACACCGCATGCGCCGCAAGCAGCGCGCGCTCGGGGCGCAGCCCGTCATCGGTCAGGAACAGGCGAAGCGGCTTGCTCTTCGGCGGCGGCCAGGACGGCTCGGCCACCCAGCGTCCTGGCAATGTCTCGTGATAGGGTGCGGGCTTCACGCTGTCGGTCATCCAGGCGCGCACCATCGGCTCGTCCATGACGCCGGTCTCTGCGCCCTTCAGCCAGTGATCCCACCAGCGCAGCATCTCCTGCAGAAAGCCGATCTGCGGGCCGGGCAGCGCAAAATGCGGATAGGCATGAGCCCACGGCCCGATCAGACCCTTGCGTGGGACGGCGAGCCGTTCGAGCAGGCGCGGAATGGCGTTGGTGTAGCCGTCGGTCCAGCCGCCGACCGCGTACACCGGACACTGGATCGCCGCGTAATCCTCGCACACCGAGCCGTGCCGCCAATAGGCGTCGCGGCGCTGGTGGCGGGTCCAGATCTCCAGGAACAACGGCACGTTCGCCAGGCGCTCCAGCCACATCGCCCGCCAGCGATCGCCGACCAACAAGGGATCGGGCGGATGGCACATCGCGCCGAAGAAGAACGCCGCCCAACCGAAACCCGCGTTCAGCTTGGCGCCGCCCATGTAGTGCACGTCGTCGGCATAGCGATCGTCGGTCGAGCAGATCGTGACGACGGCCTTGAGCGCCGCCGGCCGGCGCGCCGCGACCTGCAGCCCGTTGAAGCCGCCCCACGAGATCCCCATCATGCCGACCGCGCCGCTGCACCACGGCTGGGCGGCCAGCCAGGCGATGATCTCGATTGCGTCGTCCTGCTCCTGCCGGGCGTACTCGTCGGACAACAGCCCGTCGGATTCGCCGCTGCCACGGATATCGACCCGCACGCCGGCATAGCCGTGACCGGCCAGCCAGGGATAGGTGAGGGCATCGCGCTCATAGGTGCCGTCGCGCTTGCGGTAAGGCAGATATTCCAGGATCGCCGGCACCGGATTCTGCTCGGCATCCTCGGGCAGCCAGATGCGGGCGGCGAGCGTCGTGCCGTCCTTCAAGGGGACCGTCGTATGCTCGATGATCCGGACGGTGCGGGGAAAGGTCGTGACGATCAAGACGGCTTCACCCCTCGAGTCCGACGAGCTTGAGGCTGAGCGCGCGCAGCCGGCGCCGCGCCTCGGCGTCATAGGCCTGCGGGTCGGCGCGCGATTCGCGCAGCACATTGAAGTAGAGCCCGCTCTTGCCGTCGAGGGCGGGCGAGACCGCGAGCTGGAGGATCGCCGCGGCGCCGTCCTCAACCGTGCTGATTGGCGTCGTGCCCGATTGACGGACCATGGTCGTGTTCATGTAGGTCGAAGGATGCAGCGTATTGGCGATCACCCCCGATCCCTCGAGCTCGTCGGCGAGATCGACGGTGAACAGGATCTGCGCCAGCTTGCTCTGGCGGTAGGCGCCGCCGCCGCTGTAACCGCGGGTCAGCATGACGTCGGAGAAGTCGATCGCCTGCTGGCCGGCCGAGGCGACATTGACGATGCGCGCCGGCGCGCTCGCCTTGAGCAGCGGCAGCAGCAGATGGGTCAGCAGGAAGCCCGCGAGATAGTTCACGGCGAAGCGCAGCTCGTGACCGTCGGCGCTGGTCTGCCGGCCGGGCGCACTGCCGACGCTGCCGATGCCGGCATTGTTGATCAGCAGCTCGAGCCGGTCGGTCTGCTGTTTCACCGCGTCGGCCAGGCGACGCACCTCGGCCAGCGACGCCAGATCGGCCGCCAGGAAGGCGGCGCTGCCGCCCGCCCGTTCGATCTCGCGCACCAGCGCCTCGCCGCGCGGCCGGTCGCGGCCATGGACCAGCACCCGCCAGCCCTGCTGCGCCAGCGCGCGGGCCACCACGCGGCCGACGCCGTCGGTGGCGCCGGTGATGAGAGCCGTCCGTCCCTTGCCATCAGCCATGCCGATCTCCCGGGGAAATGCGCCCGATGTCGATGCCTGATGATCGCCCGCCGCTCAAGGGGGCGCTGCCATTTCGCCCATCGGGTTCCGGCCGGGATGACGGAAAAATGCCCATGGCCGGAATCCTTTCGGCTGTGCCAATCGTCTAGAACAGGTGAAAGCCCATATTGCAATCACTAAACCTATCGGTTAAGTATTGCCGCAGCCCTATGAGGAGTCCCGATGAAACTCTATTACGGTTGGGTCGTGGTCGCGGCCGGTGCGTTGATGGGATGCGTCGCCATCGGCTCGGTGTTTTCGCTGGCGGTGTTCCTGGCACCGGTGTCGGAGGCAACGGGCTGGTCGCGCACCGGCATATCGAGCGCCATGACGATCGTGTTCGTAACCATGGGTTTCGCCTCCTTCGGCTGGGGCGCGCTCACCGACCGCTTCGGGCCGCGCGTCGTCGTGCTCGCCGGCGGGCTCCTGCTGGGGCTCGGATTGACGCTGGCGAGCCGCGCCACCAGCCTGATCGAATTCCAGCTCATCTACGGCATCATGGTCGGCGGCGCCGCCGGCGCCGTCTTCGCGCCGACCATGGCCACGGTGACCGGCTGGTTCGAGAAGAACCGCAGCCTCGCCGTCTCGCTCGTCTCGGCCGGCATGGGCATGGCGCCGATGACGGTCTCGCCTTTCGCGGGCTGGCTGATCACGACCTATGACTGGCGCACCGCCCAGTTCGTGATCGCCATCCTGGCCTGGGTGGTCCTGGTGCCGACCTCGTTACTGGTGCGCCGGGCGCCGGCGGTGCCGGCCGGCGATGGCGCGGTGGGGCCCATGCCGGGCGCCGCCGATCCCGGCATGACTGCCGGACAAGCCTTGCGCTCGCCGCAATTCATCGTGCTGGCGGCGACCTACTTTTGCTGCTGCGCCACGCACTCCGGGCCAATCTTCCACACGGTGAGCTATGCCATCGCCTGCGGCCTCGCGCCCCTGGCCGCGGTCACGATCTACAGCGTCGAAGGCCTGGCGGGCCTGGGCGGCCGCATCCTGTTCGGCCTGGCCGGCGACCGCCTCGGCGCCAAGCGCGTGCTGGTCATCGGGCTGTTCGCCCAGGCGCTGGGGGCCGGCGCCTACTTCTTTGTGCGCCAGTTGGGCGAGTTCTACGCCGTCGCCGCCTTTTTCGGGCTGATCTATGGCGGCGTGATGCCGCTCTATGCCGTGATCGCGCGCGAGTATTTCCCGATGCGCATCATGGGCACGGTGTTCGGCGCGGGCGCCGTGTTCTCGAGCCTCGGCATGGCGCTGGGCCCGGCCGTCGGCGGCTGGATCTTCGACAGCACCGGCAACTACGGCTGGCTCTATATCGGCTCGTTCGGCATCGGCCTCGGCGCCGTGGCGATCGCGCTCGCCTTCCCGCCGTTCCCGTCACGCCAGCGCGCGGTGGCGCAACCGGCGTAGGATCCGCAGCCGGCGCGCGATGCGCTACGCCGCGCCTGCCCTCAGGACCGCCGGAATGTCGGCATCGCGCAGCCGGCGGGCGGCCAGCGTGAACGAGATCGCCGCCGCCGCCAGCACCGTACCGCCGGCAATGGCATAGCTGCGCCAGCCGACGACGAGCGGCACATGGAACAGGTCGTTGTCGAGGTTCGACACGATCAAGTGGCCAAGACCGAGGCCGACGGCGGCGCCCAAGGGCAATGCCGCCACGACGGCCACGCCCAACTCGCCGGCAAGCATGAATACGACTGTCGCTTTGCCGAAGCCCAGGGCGCGCATGATAGCGAGCTCGCGGACCCGCTCCGACAATGCGATGCGGACGGTCGCATCGACGATCGCAAAGGCGGTGATGCCGGCGAAAGCCACGAAGAACGAAAGAATGATGGTCAGCGTCCGCGCCATGGTGTCGCGAAAAGCTGTCACCGTCGCCGCGCGCGGCACGAAACCCGCGACGATGGGCGAGCCCCTGAGCGCGCGATAGAGGCCCGACCTGTCGCCATCGGCGAGCTTCAGCTCGGCGCCGGTGATGACCGGTCCCTCGCCCAGCAGGCGGTCGAGGACGGCAAGCTCCAGGTAGGCGCCCATGCCGATATATTGCTCGACGAGCGCCGCGACCGGCAGCTCGAAGGAGCGGCCGGGACCAGCCTCGACCGTCACGCGATCGCCGACATGGGCCTGCAGGATCTCGGCCAGCGTGCGCGACAGTGCGACGCCATCGGTGGGCACGGCAATCGGCACAAGGGCGAGATCGAGCAGACGAAGCAGCGTGCCGTCCGCCGGCAAGCCGCTCAGCACGACTTGCCGAGACCGGGCGCCAACGCTGAGGCGTACGGGCAGGTCGCGGATGCCTTCGACGGCGCGCACGCCCGGCCATTGGGCGAGATCGGCGAGCACCGTGGCGGGCAGCGGGGCGATAAAGACGATCGTCGCGTCCTGGCGTTGCGCCCGGGCGTAGAACACATCGACCATCTCATCGAGCGCGTCGAAGCTGAACAGGGTGGCGATCTGCAATCCCACGGCAAAGGCGATGGTCACCATCGTGAGCAGGGGCCGCAACGGACGCCGGCCGAGTTGGCGAAGGACCATGGCGAGCGGTGCCGCGAGGTGGCTTGCCAGGTGTTCGCCGGCGACCCTCCGGTAGGTGAACGGCGCTGCCGGAAGCATGGCGACAGCCGGCCGAAGCGCCAGGGCGCGCTGCACGGGATGCACCGCCGACAAAGCGGCGGCAGCCCCCAGCGCCGCGACGCCGCCAGCTGCGGCCAGCAGGTCGGGCCGATAGCGGAGGAACGGAAAGTGGAAGAACTCTGCATAGATCCTGGTCACGCCGTAGCCGAGCCCGATGCCGACGGGAAGCCCGAGCAGCGTTGCGGCGCCGGCAAGTACGAGGGCGAACTTCACGTAGTGCCAGCCGATCGCGTTGCCAGCCACGCCCAGCGCCTTGACGATGCCGATTTGCGCCCTTTGCAACTCGACGATCCGCAGCATTGATGCGTGCAGCAGCAGGATGGCGACGCCGATGAAGATGGCGGGAACAAGGACGCCGATGGCCGCCAATTCCTTCAACTGGCTCGAGACGAAGGCATGCGAGTATTGCCGGGCGCGATCATGGATATCGGCGCCACCGTATGAGGCCAGCAGCCGCTCCAACGCTTCGGTCACGGCAGCCACCGACGCACCTGGATCGAGCCGGACGGCAAGATCGTTGAACCGGTCTGTCATGCCGAGGTCCGCCGCCAGCGTCGAACGCACCATCCAGACAATGGCGAAGCGATGGTCGTCGGGAACGATCTGTCCCGGCCCGAGGGCATAAATGTACTCGGGCGAAAGCGCGATGCCGGCAATCGTGAGGACGCTTCTATGTCCGCCGAGCGTCAGGGTCAGCTGGCTGCCGGGAGCAAGACCCTGCGCCGCGGCAAAGCTCTCGTTGACCACGACCTCCCCGGTATGACCGGGCGCCGGTTGCCGCCCCTGTCGCAGCGCGAGGGAATTGACCGACTGATCGTCCGCGTCCGGCAGCGATATCAGCCGAGCGCTGATCGGCTCGTCGAAGCCATCGATCGAAATCGCACCATGGCCGACGATCCGGGCCGCAGCGGCCGCCACGCCGGGGATCCGGCGGATGGTCTCGGCGAGCGACAGGGGCGCGGACGGAACCGAGACGAACAGATCGGCAAATCCGTTTTGGCGGTAGTAATCCTCGCGCGTGGCATCGAGCGATTGGCGGGCGCTGAACGACATGGCGACGGCGGCGGCGGCGCAGGCGAGGACCAGGACGATGCTCAACGCCTGCCCCCGGAACGCCCAAAGATCGCGCGCCAGCTTGCGATCGAGGATGTATCCGGGGCCTGCTACCATGACAGGTCCTGCGGCGGCGCCCGCGCCGCATTGCTTTCCAGTCGCACGATCACGCCGTCAGCGAGGTGGGCAACGCGGTCGGCCATGCCGCCAATGACCGCGTTGTGGGTCACCAGGACGGTCGGGGTGGCGAACTCGCGGTTCACGCGCTCGAGTGCCTCGAGCACACGCACACCCGTTTTGCAGTCGAGCGCCCCCGTGGGCTCATCACACAAAAGCAGGCCCGGCTGTTTCACGATGGCGCGTGCGACGGCGACGCGCTGCTGCTCGCCGCCGGAAAGCTGCGCCGGAAAGCGGTCGCTCAGATCGACGATATCCAGGAGAGCAAGCGCCTGCTCCGGGACCAGCGCCCGCCCGGTGCCGCTGGCGCCCAGCGCCACGTTCTCGCTGGCCGTCAGGCTGGGGATGAGGTTGTAGGATTGAAAGACGAAGCCGACGTGACGGCGCCGATAGAGCGTCAGCGCCCGCTCGTCGAGCGCCGCAAGATCGGTCTCGCCGAACAGGAGCCGGCCGCCGGTCGCACGATCGAGTCCGCCCAAAAGATTGAGGAGCGTGGACTTGCCGCTGCCAGACGGACCGAGCAGGACGACGAAGTCGCCGCGTGCCAGGTCGAAATCGACGCCGCGCAGGGCGTGGACGGAACCGGCGCCGGAATCATAGGTCTTGACCAGGCCCCGGGCGGTCAGCACCGGCAAGGCTGCCGTTGCGGAAGGATCGGACGGACTGGCGCGTCCGGCGCCGATCACACCAGGCCCCAGAGCGGGATGGCGACGAACCAGAGGATGTAGGTGAGCGCCATGGCCATGAGGCCATCGATACGGCCGGGCTCGCACCGTCGTCCCAGATGACGCTCCAGCACGAAGACCTGCAGGATCGCATAGGGCACGATGAGAAGCACGATCGACGCCACGATGTCGCCGCCGATCAGGCGCGGGAGCAGTGCCAGCGCCGTCGCCGCCGCCACGACGGTCGCGGCCTGGGCGATCCTGACGGCGGCACGGGGACCGAGCCGGACGGCGAGTGTGCCCTTGCCGACGGCGCGATCCGCCGCATGGTCGGGAATCCCCGACAGCGTGATGGCCGGCAGGATGGCAAAGAAAAGCGGCACCGCGACAAGCCACGGCCAGGCATCCGTCCAGATGCCGCCTTGGAAGGCGTAGCCGCACAGAATGACCCCCAGGCTGTGGGTGAGGCCGACATCGATCTCGCCGAGGCCGCGCCAGCAGAGCTTCAACGGCGGCACGGTGTAGCCGAGCGCCAGCACGCCGAGTGCGGCGAGAATGAGCAGGCCGGGGAACGGCGGTATCACCGTGGCGAGGGCGAGACCGATCGCCAGGAAAGCGCCGACCGCCAGCACGACGGCAACCTGCATGCTGGCGAAACTTATGCTGCCGTCGACCAGAACACGCGAGCCGCCGCTGAAGGGACCATGGTGGCGGTTGCGCAGGTCGCTCTCGAAATCGAACTCGTCATTGGTAAAGACAGTCGCCAGCTCCAGGGCGAACAGGCAGGCAAGACCCAGCCAGAAGGCGAGCGGAGAAAAATGGCCGGTGGCGCGCCAGGCGCCCGCCGCGCCGATCGCATAAGCAGCCCACGCCATCGGGTGGAACTGCAGGCGGAAGCTCGCCAGCCAGGCGGCAAGGCGGCGGCGCGTACGCTGCACGGTCGTCAAGGCGCCATGGCGCAACGCCAGGCCTTCGTTCCGCGCCTCCTCGATCCATTGTGCGCGACGTTCGGCGCTCGCGGTCTTGACCGGGCCGAAGATGGTGCTGCGCACCGGCTCGACGCCACAGAAGCCCAGTGTCGCGCGGCTGAGCGCGTTCAGGCCCGGCGCGCGATAGATCCAGCGATAGACCCAGGGTGGCGTATCCATCGTCGTCAAAAGATGCGCTGATTTGCCGACAAGAAGCTTGTCCCAGCCCTCGCCGTCTTCGCGATCGGCGAAGGCGAAGCCCGGCATGAGGACACGATCGAGAAAGCCTTTCAGGCAGGCGGGCATCGTGCCCCACCAGGTGGGAAACACGAAGACGAGATGCTCGGCCCAGGCGACAAGGGCCACGGCATCGGAGATGCGAGGCTCCAGCGGCTGGTCGCGCGGCGAAGGCACCAGGACATTCGGCTCAAAATCGAGATCCGTGAGAGAGTGGCGGCGCACCTCGGCGCCAGCGTTCCGCGCTCCCGCCGCATAGGCATCCGCCAAGGCCTCGCAGAGGCTGCCGCGGCGGGGATGGCCGAGCACGACGAGAACCTTCGGCGGTCCCGCTCTGTGCTCAGGACGGACTGGCCTCTCGGGAGTGGATGGCTCGGGCATCGGCAAAGCCTCCGCACAGGGTCCTCGCTACTTGATCACGAGCCATCGCTCGCTTCCGCTCACGATCGGGTGAATGCGCCGGAGCAAATCGCCGCCCGCAGCCGACAGGGTGTAAGTTGCCGCGATGCCTCCGATCGCAGATCTTGGCCGATGGTGGGCGGCCCTGCTGTTTGGGCTGATGCTGGTGCTGCTGCTGCTGATCGCCGCGTGGCTGTTGCGGGCCGTCGTGCCGGTCTCTCCCGCCGTGAACCTGTCCGCGATGGAAACGCCCGCTGCAAGCCGAGCCGATCGGATGGCCGATCCGATGCCGGCTCTCAGGACCTCGCTCGACGACGCTCGCGCCGATGAAAGAAAGTTGAAAGCCGAGCTCGCCGGCCGTCAGGACGATCTGCGGAAACAGACGGAGCAGTGCAAGTCCGCGGAACCATCCTTGCCGGCCGAACGCTGGTCCAAAGGCGATCTCGGCACCCTCAAAGGATGCTGGGTGCTCGGCCGCGACGTGCCCATGACGCACAGCTTCGCCGACGGCCGGCGGGAACGGGTCACCATCAAGGCCGGCCGGATCTGCTTCGACGACCGAGGCAGCGGCGTGCATGAGCAGGTCACGATCGGCCCCACGGCACGGTGGGACTGCAAGGCGCCGATGACGGCGAAATTCTGGAGCAACGGAACATTGGTCGCCAGACAGCCCGACGTCTTCTGCGAAGGCGAGCCACTCGTCAGGTGGGCCGCGACACAGCTCACCTGCCAGCGGGTCAACGATCAGCTGGCGCTCTGCCAGGCCGTCGACAAGTCCGGGCGGACGCAAGTCGAGTTCCGCCGTGAACCCTAGCCGCGCTTCCAAAATTGCGCAGGGCGAAAGTCGCAGCGTGCCAGCCGTCGCGATGCGACGATAATGCCGGCCGAGGGAGCAGGCAAAAATGAACGAAGCCGCGACTGACGGCAGCGCATTCAAGCGCGGCAGCATCGAAAGCCGCGAATCGTGGAAAGCGGCCTGGCTGACGCTGGCCATCCTGTCGATTTCGTTCGGTTCGCCCCTCCTCATCGTGGTCGGCATGAAGCCGATGCAGGAAGCACTCGGCACCGAACGATCGGTCCTGGCACTGGCGGGCGCACTGGTATGGGTCGGCACGGGCGCCGGTGGTGTCCTGATGGGCTGGCTGGCGGACCGCATCGGCGTTCGCACCACCGTCGCCATCGCCGCCAGCATGATGGCCGCCGGCCTCGCCCTTTCCTCGCTGGGACCGATCTGGACCCTCTATGTCGGCCAGGGGCTGATGGTGGGCCTTTTGGGCAATGGCGGCATCTACGCCCCGCTGCTGGTCTATGTCAGCCGCTGGTTCGATCGCCGGCGCGGCACGGCGATCGCTCTGATCTCGTCCGGCCAATACATTGCCGGAGTCGTCTGGCCGACCTTGTTCGAGCGCGGAATTGCCGAGCTGGGCTGGCAGCCCGTCATGCGAACCTACGCCGCGATCGTGCTGCTCGCGATCCTGCCGGCCACCTTGCTGCTCAAGCCGGCACCGATCGTCGTGCTGCCGCCGCACGCGCGTTCGGCCGCCAAACGCAGCAATCGCGTCGCCGGCCTGCATCCGAACCTTGCTCAGGCGCTGATCTGCCTCGCCGGTTTCCTGTGCTGCGTTCCCATGGCGATACCCTCCGCGCATCTCGTCGCCTTCTGCAGCGGCATCGGCATCAGCCCGACCCACAGCGCCGTCATGCTGTCGGTGATGCTGGCCGCCGCCTTCGTCGCGCGTCAGGCATGGGGCGCGCTGGCCGACCGCGTCGGCGGGCTGAGGACAGTGATGGTGGGTTCCACCTTCCAGGCGGTGGCCATCGCCTCCTTCCTGCTGACGCAGGACGAGGCCGGCCTGTTCGTCATCGCCGCCGCCTTCGGGCTCGGCTTCAGCGGAATCATCCCATCCTACTCGGTGGCGATCCGCGATCTGTTTCCCGCTGCCGAGGCGTCGTGGCGCATCCCGCTGGTCCTCTTCACCGCCATGAGCGGCATGGCCTTCGGCAGCTGGTTCGCCGGCGTCCTCTATGATCATTTCGGCTACTATGCGCCGGCCTTCGGCTTGGGCGTCGCCTTCAACCTTGCCAATTTGTTGATCGTCGGATTCCTGGTCTTCCGCCTGAGCGGCCCGCGGCGAATCGCCTTGTGGCCGGCCATCGGCTGAAGATCGCCATCGGAGAGGGAGATCCGTCATGGGCTTTTCCATCGATCGCATCGATCACGTCGTCCTGAATTGCCGCGACGTCGAGGTCACGGTGGCCTGGTACAAGCGCGTGCTTGGAATGGAGAGCGAAGTGTTCGGCGAGTATCGACACACCGCGCTGAAGTTCGGCCGGCAGAAGTTCAACGTGCGCCCCAGCGGCACGGCGAACTGGTGGTCGGTGAAGAACGATGCGCCCGGTGCGCTCGACCTCTGCTTCATCACCAAGCAACCGCCGCAGCAGGTGGTCGCGCACCTGAACGCATGCGGTGTGAAGATCGAAGCGGGACCGCGGCAGCAGATCGGGGCGCTGGGCCCGATGACCTCCGTCTATTTCCATGATCCGGACGGAAATCTGGTCGAAGTCGCCAGCTATCGTTCCGAAACCGAGGCCACGACGGCGTAGTCGCTTCCCGGGCGTCCTTGAGGCGTCGCCCGCCGGGCCTTAAAACAGGGGCCTCGTGGCCCACGCTCTCAGCACCTTCTCCCACCGCTCCGATCACCTGTCGCCCTCGGCGCTGCTGCTGGCGGTGCTGTTGCATGCGTTGGTTGGGCTGGCGCTGTGGTGGATGATGCTGATCCGGCCACCCCTGGCGCCGGCTGAAGATCCCGTCGATATCACCTTCGAACAGCCAAAGCCCAAGCCGCCCGAACCAAAGCCGCCGGAGCCGAAGCCGGAGCCGAAACAGGAGGCGGCGCCCAAACCGCCGGAGCCGCTCGGCCTGATGCCGGAGGCCGCGATCACGGCGGACAAACGCACGCAGGTGCCGACCGCGCCGGTGCGGCCGAACGAGACGCCGGCGCCGCTGCCGCCGGCGCAGGCGGATCGCCCTCAGCCGTTCGCGTTCTCTCCCGCGCCGACGCCGCCGCCGACGCCAAAGCCGCCGACACCGCAAGAAGCCGCACCGCCGCCCGAGGCGCCGCCGACACCCAAACCGCCGGCCCCCCAGGAAGCCACGCGGCTGCCCGAGACACCACAAACGCCGTTTTCGTCTCCCCTGCCGACACCGACGCCGCCCGCGCCTGCCGTGCCCCCGACGCACGCTCTGGTGGCGCCACCGCCACCGCTGCCCAAGGCAAGCCCTGCGCCGCAGCGACCCGACCTTCGTCCGGCACCGCCGACATCGGCACCGCCTCGCCGTCCGGCCGCACCGGCGGCCTCCGAATCGCCGTCGACCTCGCCCTTCGTGAATCCCGCGGACACCTATAATCGGGCGCGGGTTGCCGACAATTATCTCTGGCAGATCGCCCGCAAGCTCCAGGGATATCGCTACGAGGCGCACGTCAATGTCAGCCACGGCACCACCGTGGTGCGGGTCACCATCGCGCGCGACGGCAGGCTGCTCGACGTGGAGGTCGTCGGATCGAGCGGCGTGCCGGAGTTCGACCGGGGCGTGCTGGCGGGCGTTCGTTCCGGCTCGCCGTACGAGCCGTTGCCGCCCGACATCCAGGGCGCCAGCGCCTCCTTCACCCTGCCGCTGGTCTCGGTCAATCGCCAATGACCTGGCGGGCGGCGGGACGATGACTCTCTCACAGCACGGGGCGATCGTGATCGGCGCCGGCGTCGCGGGCCTCTCGACGGCGCTCTACCTTCAGCGCGCCGGGGTGGCGGTGACGGTCATCGATCCGCTGCCGCCGGCGGGCGGCGCCTCGTTCGGCAATGCAGGCCTGCTCAGTCCCGACACCGCGGTGCCGATCGCGCTGCCCGGCATGCTGCGCAAGGTGCCGGGGTGGCTGCTGAATCCCCTCGGCCCGCTGTCGGTGACGCCCGGTTATTTCCCGCGGGCGCTGCCCTGGCTCCTGCGTTGGATCGAAGCCGGACGGCTCGATCGCGTGCTCGCCATCTCCGATGCGATGCGCGCGCTCCACCGCGAGTCGCTCGCCTGCTGGCAGGAGCTGCTGGGACCCACGCTCTATGGCGAGCTGATCCGACCCCTGGGCCAGGTGCAGGTCTGGGAAGGCGATGCCGAAGCGGCCAACTCGGGCGTCGAGCGCCAGGTGCGCGAACGCCACGACATCAGGAGCGAGGCGCTCACCGCCGACGACCTGCGCCAGATGTTTCCCGGCATCTCGCGCGAGGTGACGCGCGGACTCCTGGTCCCGGGCAATGGCCATACGGTGAGCCCGCAGCGCAGCGTCGGCGCCTTGGGCGAGCTGTTCCGTCAGGCCGGCGGGTCGCTGATCAACGAGCGGGCGATGAAGCTGATCCCGCGCGAGGGCGGCGGCTGGATGGTGATGACCAATCTCGCCAACCGCTCGGCCGAGCACATCGTCGTCGCGGCGGGAGCGTGGTCGCGCCAATTGCTCGATCCGCTCGGCATCAGGGTCGCGCTGGAAACCGAGCGCGGCTATCACGCCATGCTGTTCGACCCGGAGGTCATGCCGGCCTTGCCGATCAGCAACAAGACGCGGGCCTTCGGCGTCACGCCCATGGCGGACGGGCTGCGCGTCGCCGGCACCGTGGAGATCGCGGGGCTCGAGGCACCGCCCCGCGAGGAACGGGCGAAGATCCTGGTGCAGCACGCCAAACGCATGTTCCCCGCGCTCAGCGGTGCGAAGGTGCGCTACTGGATGGGCTTCCGGCCCTCCACGCCCGACAGTCTGCCGATCCTGGGTCCCGCCGCCGCCAGGCCCGGCCTGCATTTCGTCTTCGGTCACGGCCACTTCGGCATGACCGGCGGGCCGCCCAGCGGCCGGCTCGTCGCGCGGCTGATCACCGGCCAGGCGCCCGGCCTCGATCCGGCACCCTACGCGGCGCACCGCTTCGGCTGAGGGAGACGGTTCCCCGCCGCGCGCGGGCGAGGAACCGTCCGATCGGCTCAGGCGGCCTGGATGAGGCCGAGCTGCGTCAACGCCGTCACGCCGTCGTCGAGGCCGATTTCCTCGGCGATGCGGCCGTTGTCGACGCGGATCACGGTCGTGCCCGTGAAGCGCATCTTGCGGCCGGAGGCCGCCGGCAGCGCGCCGATGAGGAAATCATCGAACGCAGGGCCGGTATGCGTGCCGCCGCCGATCCAGCGGCCGACGACATGGTCGCCCTCGGCGATGAGATCGGCCGCGCCGCCGAAACTGAGGTCGGGAAATGCCCGGCGGAAGCCGTTCATGAAATCCGCCACATCCTGGCGACCGCGACGCGGCTCATGCAGCGAATACTGCAGGAGCATGTCGGGAGCGGCGAGTTCCTCGATCACCTTGGGGTTCCAGGGATTGCCCCAGAACTCCGTGAACCAGCGGCCGACGATGGCCTTGTTTTCCTGTTCCTTGGACATGGGAAGTTTCCTTCATGTTGGTGCGGTTGCGCGCGATCCGCCGATGACTGCATCGGTGGATGCGCGCGGCGATGTACGACACCAGGGCTTCGGGAAATATCCGTCTGCTGCCGCCAATTAAAATTGGAGTACGCTGGTAACCTCATGCTCATTTGGACCGCGGGCGTCCCGCCCGCCCATGATCATGAGCGGGCGGGACGCCGCAGGCGCATGTGAATGCGCCGAGTCCGGAAGAACATGACGCGCCACGAGAAGGACTCTAGCGGTTTGCCCGGGCGACGGCGGCGTTCAGCAGGAGATTGGCGCCGGGCACGGAACGGGTGAGCTCGATCGCCTCGTTCACATTGTGGCTGATGCCCTCGAAGCAGGGCGTGAAGATCATCGCCGTCGGCGCCATCGTCGCCACGGCATAGGCGTCGTGGCCGGCTTGGCTCCGCATCTCGCGATAGGGCAAGCCGAGCTCTTCGGCGGTCGATTTCAAAAGCTCGATGCATTCGGGCGCGAACAGGTCGGTGCCCCAGCTCCAGCCTTCCGCGACCTCGATCGCGACATTCGCCTTCTTGGCAGCCGTCGCGATCGCGGCGTCGATCTCCGTGCGCATGGCCTGGAAGCGGTCGGGATCGATGTGGCGGAAATCGATGGTCAGCTTGACCTGCTCGGCATAGGTGCCGGGCAGGTTGGGAAAGCTCTCGATGCGGGTCGTGGTCGTGCGCCCTTCGTCGGCGGCAAAAGCGAGACCGATATCGTTGACCGCGGCGATGACGTAGCCTGCACCGACCAGGGCGTTGCGCCGCATCGCCATCGGCGTGCCGCCGGCATGCCCGGTATCGCCATTGATGGTGAGCCTGAGCGCCTGCGTCCGGTAGCCGCCGACCACGATGCCAATGTCGCAGCCCTCGCGGTCGAGCACCGGCGCCTGCTCGATGTGCAGCTCGAGGTAGGAATCGAAGGCCCGCTGGCCCAACGGCGCCGGGCCGGCATAGCCGATCGCGTCGAGCGCCTGCTCGACCGTGATGCCGGCATCGTCGGTGGTGGCCAGCACGCTGTCGAGGCTCAGCACCTTGGCGAAGGCCATCGACCCCATCATCGGCGGGCTGAAGCGGGCGCCCTCTTCGTTGGTCCAGCAGATGACCTCGATGCCACGCTTGGTGACGAGCCCGCGGTCATTGAGCGTGCGCACCACCTCGAGGCCGCACAGCACGCCCAAAACGCCGTCGTAGCGGCCGCCGCAGATCTGGGTGTCGAGATGACTGCCGATGGCGACCGGCGGCAAGCTGGGATCGCTGCCGGCGCGGCGCGCGAAGATATTGCCCAACCGGTCGATCTCGACGCGGCAGCCCGCCGCGCGCGCCCATTCGACGAACTGGTCGCGCATCGCCTTGTCCTCGGCCGACAGTGCGAGCCGGCGCAGGCCGACATCGCGGAAACGTCCGATCTCCGCCGAGCGCTCCAGACTGTCCCACAATCGTTCGGGATTGACCTCCAGGACATTGGCGACCACGCGCGGGCTCCTTCTGTTTGCTGCGTGCAGCGTTCTACCAAGAAGCGTGCCAGCCGCGCTCAATGCTCGAGGTCGATCTGCTCCGGTGGCGGCGCTGCCTTGAGGTTCATCCGCCCCTCGTAGATCGGCCGGCCGCCCGTGGTCGGGCCGGGATATTGGACGAACAGGACGGTGCCGCCGGTCTCGGTCCGCATCTCGTTCTCGAAATGCGGGTCTTCCATGTAGACGAGCGTGCCGGGGCCGTACTTCCGCTCGCCCATCTGGAACTCGCCGTCGATGATGTACCAGACCTGGGCGAAGTCGTGCTTGTGCAGGGGAAACCCCGCGCCGGGCTCGTAGCGCAGGAAGCCGGCATTGGGCACGGTCGGACGCTCCGGCGTCGGGTGGAAGAGGAACTTGGTGACGTTGTTGAATCGGCCCACCTCCCACTCCATCTCGCTGGGATGCCTGAACTCCGGCGCGTTGTGGGTCGGGTTGGTCGTTCGCTTGGCTTCCGTCGTCATGGCGTCCTCCTGCCGTCGGCGATCGAGGCGACAGCACCCCCACGGAAGCTATTGGCTCGGCAAACTTCGCGCAATCTTTCCAATCGCGGCTTACTCCAGGACCTTCGGGGACCGATAGAGCGGAAAACCGTTGAACGGCCGGGACCGCTCATGGTCCGGCACTTCGTAGAAGTTGGACTTGCCGTTATTGTGCAATCCCCCATCGACCCTGAGCGCGATGCCGGTGACATAGGCAGCCGCCTCGCTCAGCAGGTAGACGATGGCGCCGGCGATCTCGGACTCGGTGCCGTGACGCTTCATCGGGATCCGCGTCCTGACGTTGCGCAGCACGTCGTGGGCGCGCTCGGGGTAGCGGTCGAGGCCCGACGAGGCGATGAAGCCGGGCAGGACCGCATTAACGCGCACCCCAGCATGCGCCCACTCGACCGACGCGGTGTAGGTGAAGTTGGTCTGCCCGGCGCGCGCCGCGCCGTTGTGGCCCATGCCCGGCATGCCGAGTTCCCAGTCGGCGCCGACATTGACGATGGCGCCGCCGTTGCCCTCCATCCAGCACCGGTAGACTTCCTTGGACACCAGGAAGGTCGCGGTCATGTTGTTGGCGATCACGGCGTTCCAGCCGTTCAGCGAGATGTCCTTGAGCTCGGCGGGAAACTGGCCGCCCGCGTTGTTGACCAGCCCGTCGATGCGGCCGCCCCAGGCAAGCACGCGCTCGACCGCTTCCTTGACCTGGTCTTCGCGGCGCAAGTCGGCCGCAAAGGTGAAGGTGTCGGGAGCGTCGAGCTCCTGCTTCACCTGCTCGAGCTTCTCCGGCGTGCGCCCGATCAAGGCGATGCGTGCGCCCAGCCATCGCAGCTCATGGGCAGTGCAGCGGCCAAGCCCCGAGCCGCCACCGGTGACGACGATGGTCTGGCCGGCGAACAAGCCGGGACGGAAGATGGAATGGTATTGCATGGTCGCTCATTGTTGGGGTGTGCCACTCCAGTGGCACGTCTTCGTCGCCTGAAAAAATGATCGCGCGATTGGAGTCGTGCGCCCCCAGCCTACTCGATCTTGATGGCGGCGGCCCCGCCAGCTTCTCGATCACGCCGCGTCAGCCGTGCGGCGCGCGACAAACCGGCCGAGGCGGCGCTGGATGAAACTCATAACAGCGAATCCGGCCTGCAGCGGAATGCCGAACAGGACGATGCCGATGGCGAACAGCACCAGCCGGTCGCCCAGCGCCGGCAGTTGTTCCGCTTGGCGCAGGATGATGGTGATGCCCTCCGTCACGCCGATGGCGGCGCCGGCGCTCGACGACATCACCAGCACGAAGAAGGCGCGCGTGAGGTTGGGCAGAAACAGCAGCGCCCCCGGCAGCGAGCCGCCGCGAAACTGGCGGAGCGCCTCGACACCCGAATCGGCGACGTAGGCGGCGGAGTACGGCACCAGCGACAACGCAACGATCATGACGCCGGAGAGCGCAAACGGCTCGCCGAACAGGGTGGCGTCGCGTGGCACGGCGTTCAGCAGGAAGAACATGACGACGAAAGTCGGCGCCGCCCGCATCAGCCCGATGGCCGACGCCGCCGCGCCGGCCATGACACCGCCCGCGAGACGGGCCAGCGCCAGCATTAGCCCGAGCGCCAGGCCGACGGCGATGGCGATCGTGGCGATCTCGAAGTTCACCGCCATGCCGCCCAGGAACAACGGCAGGAAATCCGACGACAGGCGGCCGATCAGGCTCATGCCGATGCCATCGCCTGGCGGCGCTCGAGGAGCAGCCGGAGCCTGCCGCACAGCCAGACCACGATCATCACCACTGCGGTATAGTAGATCAGCAGCAGCGTGTAGGTCGTGGCCCGGCCGCTCGAGAACGACGTGATGTCGGTGAGCGCGCTCAAGAGCTCGGGCGCGCCGATGAAGCTTGCGATCGGCGTGCCCTTGGCGGCATTGACCAGGAAGGCCACGATCTGGGTCGCCGAGCGGCTGAGCGCCCGAGCGAAGAGATCCCTTCCGCCGCGCGGCAGCGCCTGCTCGGTGCGCAAGGTCAGCATCGCCTCCGAGATCGCCTGACCGGCATTGCTGCCGTTGGTGAGGCCCAGCGCCGCGATCGCGGCGCCGAGCGCCACCGCATCCGAAAAGGGAAAGAGCGCCCGCGCGATCGCCGCGGCGATGACCAGGGTGAGGACGATCGGCGAGGATTGCAGCGTGACCGTGAGCAGGCGCACCGGCCAGCGCAGCGGGGCGGAACGCGAGCCCAGCGCCCGGCCGAACAGCAGCGCGGAGCCCAGCGTTGCCAAAAGGGCGCCCACGATCAGGATCAGCGAATTGGCGACGCCGTCCTTGAACATCGCCCAGGCGGGCGCTGTCGCCAGCATCGGCAGGGACAGCTCGATGCCCGTCCACGATTCGAACCAGGCCTCGAAGGCCGCCACGCCGCCGGCGAAGGGCGTCGGCTTCAGCTCGGCGTTGAACGGCGGCAGCACGCAGACGTCGTTGGCGGCGCCCGTATCCGTGTTGCACTCCGGCCGCTGCCAGGCGGCCTGCTGCTGCTCGAGGAAGCCCGTGCCGATGCGATGCGCGCGGCCCAGCTCGAGGAACACGCCGTCACGGTGGAAGATCTGGCTGATCAGGTCGAGCGCGCGGGCCAGTTGGGCGCTGCCGTCGCGGGCGACCGCCATGCCCCAGGGCACCTGGGCGAAGCCGAACTTCTGGGCGTAACGTTCCGCGAAGGCGGGATCGGTGAAGGATTCGGCGAAGAAACTGTCGTCCTGTGCAGCCAGCGTACAGGTTCCGTCCTTCAGGCGTTCGGGCAAGACACCCGCCTCGTCGAACAGCATGAGCCGCGCGTCCCGGGCGACCAGCTCGGCGTTCGAACCGTTGCCCACGGTCACGCAGACGGTGCGGCCGGGAATGTCCTGCCAGCCCGATACCGCCAAGGAGCGCGGCCCGACGACGGTCGTCTCGGACTGGTAATAGTGCGGCCGGATGAAGCGCGCCTGGCCATCGCGCTGCGTGTTGTGCCCCATGGTCGCGATGACGAGGTCGACGCGATCCTCGGCCAGCAAGGGGATGCGGGTGGCCGCGTTGACGCGATCGAACTCCACCGCGACGCCGAGCTGGCGGCCGATGGCCTGCCCCACGTCGACCTCGTAGCCCTCGCGGTCATCGCCGTCACGGCTGGAGAACAGCGGGTAATAGTCGCGGACGCCGATCCGGATACGCCCGCTGCACAGGATGCGTACGAGACGGTCGGCCGCGGGCTGGGCGCAGGCGCCGGGCAGCGCGGCGCGCGCCGCCTGCAGCAGTCGCGCCAGGGCGGCGTCGGGCGACTTGTCCTGCTGCGCCTGGAGCGGCCAGACGGCGAGACCCACGACGATCGCCAGGACGCCGGCCGCTGCCGCTCGGCAGAACGCCGTCATCCGCCGATCTCGATGACGTGCACCTCGCCGAAGGCATAGGGGCCGTAGCGATGGATCGACCGTCCTTCCTCGACAGAGCGCACGCCCGCTGACATGCGATCAAGCTTGCCGTCGGGAATATTGACGAGGGTCGTGAGCACGATGCGAAACGCCAAGCCCAGCCGCTCGACGATCTTGCGCGAGCGCTCGACGCCGACGAACGCATTGTGCGTGATGAACACCCGGCCACCGGGCGCCAGATGCCGGGGAAGCCCCTCGAGGAACGGATCGAGCAGGCGACGTCCGTCGAGTCCGCCGGCGCTCCAGGTCGGCAAGCGGCCTGGAATGGCGCCGTCCCCCATCGGGAAGTGCGGCAGGTTGGCCACGATCAGGTCGAAGCGACGATCGCCGACCGGCGACCACATGTCGCCGTGATGGAACTCCGCCGCCTCGCCGTGACCGAGTTCCTCCAGCAACAGCATGCCCGACGCGATCGCGTCCTCCTCGATGTCGATGCCACACAGGGAGCTGGCACCCAGCGCGCCCAGCGCCGCGAGCACGACGCCGCTGCCCGAGCCGATTTCGAGCACCTTGGCGCCCCGCACGCAGCCGGCGTTGGCCTGCAGGACCTGGATCAGCGCTGCCGTGTATTCGCTCGGCCGTAGGGCTGCGATCGCGACCGCGGCACGTTGGTCCGACGCCGATTTGGGCTTCGACAACTCCACACCCCCAAACCGCGCCCCACGCGCGGCGATGACCGTCATGCCGTGACGAGCCGCCTGATCAGCATCGAGGAAACCGGATCGTCCGGAAACTCGGCCAATATCTCCCGGTAGCGGCGCTGTGCCAGCACGTGGTCTTCCTTGATCAAGGCCTCATAGGCCAGCTGCGTCATCTTACACAATTTGACCGTTGCCGGGTCGGGTTCGAGGCCCGGGTCGTCGGCGCCGAACACGCCCAAAAGCTCGTAGATCGGAATTTTCGAACGCCGTCCCTTGACGACGACGTCGTCGATCGGCCGCACGCAGAGCCGCTCCCCCGCTTCCTTGAAGACGCTGTGGCTGATGCAGATGCGGGTGCCGAATTCCTTGTTGATGCCTTCGAGCCGCGACGCCACGTTCACGCCGTCGCCCAATACGGTGTAGCTCATCCGCTCCTTGGAGCCGATGTTGCCGACCAGCACCGCATCGCTGTGGATGCCGATGCGGATCCTGAACGGCTTCAGGCCTTCCGCCTGCCAGCGCTCGTTCAGCGCCTCGACGCCGCGCTGGATGCGCAGCGCCGCCACGCAGGCGCGCCAGGCGTGATCCTCCAGCAGTGCCGGCGCACCCCAGAACGCCATCACGCCATCGCCGATGAACTTGTCGATCGTGCCCAGCTCCTGGTTGACGGTCTTGGTGACCAGCTCGAGATAGGCCGACACCCGAAGCAGAAGCTCCTGCGAGGGGACCTGCTCGGAGAGAGTCGAGAAGGCTTCGAGGTCGGAGAAGAAGATGGTGAGGAAGCGGCTGTGGCCGCCGAGCTCCAGCTTCTGCTCCGACTCGAGGAGCTGGGTGACCAGGCCGACCGGCACGAAGGCCGAGAACGACTTCACGGCGACGTCCAGGGTGTCGATCGCCTTCGACAGCACGAAGATCTCGCGGATCGGCGAGCTGACGGACGGCACTTGCTCGCTGCCGAGCTGCTGGATCCTGCCGACCTTGAAGGCGAGCTTTTCGAGCGGCGCGGAGATGACGCTGCTCAGGAAATAGATGATCAGGATCTGCAGGGCGACCGCGAGCAGCCCGAAGACGACCATGCGTTCGTTGTTGGCCTGGAAGGGGCCGGTGAAATCCGACAGCGGCGTGATGGTGAAGAGCTGCCATTTCTTGCCGAATTCGTCGGCCAAGGCCGAAATACTCGCGACATACTCATGGCCGTCGTGGCGGAAGGAGAACATGCCCTCGCTTGCGCGGGGCCGCGCACCGAAGGCAATGGCGGCCAGCGGGTTGTCGAGTGACGTGATGTGGCGCAGCTCGAGCTTTCCATCGTTTCTGTCGTAGGTTTGCGAAAGGTCGGACGCTGCGATCACCCTGCCCTCATGATCGAGGATGTAGCTCAGCGTTCCCGGGCTGACCTTGCGCTCGCCGAGATATGCGCCGAGATCGTTCAGCGTGATGTCGGCCGCCGCGACCCCCAGCAGCTTGCCGTCGGCGTAGAACGGCGCGGCGACGGTGAAACCGATCAATCCCTGCGCGGCGAAGATGTCGGGATCGGAGATCATGATCGTGCCAGCCTCTACGGCGCTGCGGTACCAAAGCCGGGGGCGCGGATCGTAGGTCGTGGGCTGCTCGGTGCTGCCGAGTTCCTTCTGCTTGGCATCGAGAAAGACATAATGATCGAGGGTCGGCGATCCCGCTTTCGGCACGACCCAGCGATAGGCGTACCGGGCGCCCTCCGGCGGCGGCTTGTCCTGGATTGTCGAGGTCGGGTCGACGCGCCGCGTCTGGCGGAAGGAACCGTCGCGGAGGCCGACATAGACGCTGACGATCTTCGGACTATGAATCAGGATGCTGTAGAAGTAGGCGAGGCAGCGGTTGTCGGCGTAGAAGTCGGGATACTGATCGCCGATTGCGGCCGCACTCCGGATCAGGGATTTCAGCGGATTGAAATCGTCTTCGATATTCTCGAGCGCATCGATGCGGAAGCGCTCGATCAGTTGCTTGGCGTCGGTGCGGGCGATCGAGTCGTTCGAAAAATAGTTGACCGCGATGATCGTGAAAAAAACCGGGATGGTCAGAAATGCGAACGCCGTCAGGATGCTAGGCTTGAGCCGCAGATTGTACCTGAAGAGCACGGACCATCCTCGAAGGGCACCAATCACTCTATATCACAGGCGATTCGGCGTCCACGCAACCAGCCGGACAGGTCGGGCGGCACGCTAAAGCGGCGGCCGTTTCAGGTGCCAGTCGGTGGCCTGCTGGTAGGCATGGCCGGCCGCAAGGATGTCCGCCTCGTCGAAGGCGTGGCCAACGATCTGGAAGCCGACCGGAACCCCGTCGGATGTGACGCCGCCCGGCAAGGTGAGCGTGGGATGGCCGCTCATGTCGAAGGGCGCGGTATAGCGCAGCCGCGCCGCCGTGGTCTGCGGCGTGCGGCCCGCCGCCTTCATGCCCGCCAGCGAGGGCGTGGCCGCCCCCATCACCGGCATCAGGAGCAGGTCGAGCGGGGCCAGCAGCCGTTCGATCTCGCCTTTCACCCGGGCCCGCACAAGCTGCAGCTTGCCAAGCTCGAGGCCGGACAGGCCGCGACCGAGATCGATCAGGGCGGCCAGGTCCGGACCATAGTCGTCGCGCCGCGAGGGAAAGGTCGCCTCATGCGCCAGCGCCGCCTCGAGGCCGCAGAGAGGTATCCATTTCAGCGTCGCCTCGTCGAGCTCGGGCAGCTCGACCTCGACCGGGATCGCGCCCGCGTCCTTGAGCGTCGTGGCGGCGCCGTCGAGGGCGCGCCGCGAATCGGCATCCATGCCCAAAAGGTTTGTCGGCACGCCGAGCTTCCGGCCCTTCACGCCGGCGCCGATCGATCCGGCATAGTCGGGCACCGGACGCGGCGCGGCGGTCGGGTCGTCAGGATCGGCGCCGGCGATCACGCCCAGGATCAGCGCTGCATCGAGGGCGCTGCGGCACATCGGTCCGACATGGTCGAGCGATTCGGCGAGTGGAAAGACGCCGGCACGGCTCACCCGGCCCCAGGTCGGCTTCAGCCCCGACAGGCCGTTCATGGTCGAGGGAAAGCGGATCGAACCGCCGGTATCCGACCCCAGCGAGGCGAAGCAGAGACCGGACGCCGTGGCTACGCCCGAGCCTGACGACGACACGCCGGTCCAGTAGGCCGCGTTCCAGGGATTTACTGGCGGCTCGATCGTCGGATGATGCAGGCCATAGGCGCCCTCGGTCATCTGCAGCTTGCCCAGGATCACTGCGCCGGCCTGCCGAAGCCGCGCTACGACGGTCGCGTCCTTGGCCGGCAGGTGCTTGCGGTGAATCGCCATGCCGGCGGCCGTCGGCACGCCTGCAGTGTTGCAGAGATCCTTTACCGCGATCGGTACGCCATGCAGCGCACCGCGCGACTTGCCCGACGCCGTCTCGGCGTCGAGGCGTGCCGCATCCTGCAGCGCGCGCTCGGGCGTCACCGTGGCATAGCTTCTGAGCGTGGGATCGAGCTTCTCGATGCGATCGAGGATCGCCTGGGTTGCCTCGACCGACGACAGCTTGCGCGCCTTCAGGCGCCGCGCGACCTCGTCGAGCGACAGGTAATGCAGATCGGTTGCCGCCATTGGTCACTCTCCCCGACTGTCATCGCGGCCGGACTAGCCTCCGCCCCTGGCAGGGTAAAGTGTCTTGTGCGCTGAGGCGCGCACAAACCAATAGACAAATAAAGGAGGCTTTGCCGACGATGCCGCCGGCGTCATCAGGAGCGATGAACGCGACCGCCACGCGGTCGGCGTCCATCCCCTCCCGGATCCCGGCCCGCCGCTTCAAGCGGCGGGCGTTAAGGGGCTAGTCGGCCGCCTTGAGGTTGACCGCGGCCGAACGGCCGCGCTCGGTGGCGATCTCGTAGCTGATCTTCTGGCCCTCGTTGAGGCCGTTCATGCCCGAGCGCTCGACCGCGCTGATGTGCACGAATACGTCCTTGCCGCCGTCGCTCGGCTGGATGAAGCCGAAGCCCTTGGTGGCGTTGAACCACTTCACCGTACCTGTCGCCATCTCTCTCTCCTTGGCAGTTAGTCTAGCAAACGCACATACACACACGCGCGGCCCGCGCGTTTTCGTTGCAACGGTCCGCGACAACTCGAAGAATTTGGAAATTAGCTCGTGGGGGTAGTCCGTAGCCGCTGTGGGCTGGGCCGCCAAGGCATGGCCAAGTTCGTAAGTCGTAGGGCCGCATATGGGGATCTAACGCCGTTTAGTCAAGTTGGTTGCCCACCGGTCGCCAACGCCGGGATAGTTACATCGTGGCACCAATTTTCCAGGGCTCGAATTCGTCATCGCCAATGCCCAACGCCTCGGATTTCGTCTTGTGGCCGGATGCTGTACGCAAAATAAGGTCGAAAATACGTCGACCGTTATCCTGGATGGTCTCCTCGCCGTCGACGATGGTCCCGCAGTTGATGTCCATGTCGTCAGTCATGCGCCGATAGAGGGAGCTATTCGTCGCAAGCTTGAGTGATGGGGTGGGCTTGCAGCCGAAAACGCTGCCGCGGCCGGTGGTGAAGCACAGCACGTTGGCGCCGCCGGCCACCTGGCCAGTGGCCGAGACCGGGTCGTAGCCCGGCGAGTCCATGTAGACGAAGCCTTTTGCGGTGATCAGTTCTGCATATTTGTAGACGTCGACCAGGTTGGTGGTGCCGCCCTTCGCAACTGCACCCAAGGACTTTTCCAGGATGGTCGTGAGACCGCCCGCCTTGTTGCCGGGGGACGGATTGTTGTTCATCTCCCCGCCGGTCCGGGCGCAATGCTCTTCCCACCAGCGGATGCGCTCGACGATCTTCTCGCCGACCTCGCGCGTGACGGCACGCCGCGTCAGCAGATGCTCGGCGCCATAGATCTCCGGCGTCTCCGACAGCACCGCGGTGCCGCCGTTCTGCACCAGCAGATCGACCGCCGCGCCCAGCGCCGGATTGGCCGAGATGCCCGAATAGCCGTCCGAACCGCCGCACTGCAGCGCCAGGATCAACTCGCTGGCCGGGATCGGCTCGCGCGTCACGTTGTTGGCCTCGGGCAGCAGCTCCTTCAGGAAGCCCACGGCGCGCAGCACGGTCTTGGAAACGCCGCCCTCGTCCTGGATCGCCATGGGGATGAGCTTGGGCCCTTCCTTGAGGCCCTCGGCATTCATCAGGCCGGAGATCTGGTTGGTCTCGCAGCCGAGCCCCAGCACCACGACCGCCGCCATGTTGGGATGCCGTGTGTAGCCCGCCAGGGTCCGGCGCAGCACGTCCATCTCGAGGCCCGACGCGGCCATGCCGCAGCCGCCGCCATGGGTCAGCGGCACCACGCCGTCGATGTTGGGGAATTGCGCGAGCAGCGGCTCGATCCTGGAGGCGATCATGCGGCTGGTGGCGGCCGAACAGTTCACCGTGGTGACGATGCCGATGTAGTTGCGCGTGGCGGCGCGGCCGTCGGCGCGACGATAGCCCTGGAAGGTGGCCGGCGGGGCGATGTACTCGGTCGGATGCGCATCGGCGCAGAAGGCGTAGTCGCGCTCGAAGTCGCCCATCACGCAGTTGTGCGTATGGATGTGCTCGCCCGCCTCCAGGTCATCGGTGGCAAAGCCGATGATCTGGTTGTACTTGCGCAGCGGCTCGCCCTTCTTCACCGCCCGGGTGAGGATCTTGTGACCCGGCGGCACGCGCGTCGCCGCCGCGACCTCGCCTTCGACCGCGGTGCCGGGAAGAATGTCCATGCGCGCCACGACGACGTTGTCGGCGGGATGCAGCCGGATGGTGAGAGGTGCGGTCATGGCGTCCTCGCGTTCAGAAATTCAGGCAGCGCGACGGCTGCGAATGCCATCGATGGCGGCGCCGAGCTTGCGTACGTCGCTCTCGCCGAGCGACGCCAGCGGCGCGCGCATGCGGCTCCAGGCGATCGGATCATTGCGCCGAAGACCGACCAGTGCCTTGACGGCAGCGGTCACCGCATAGGGCAGCACCAGCTCGACCATGGCGTTGACCCTGGGCTCCTCGATGCCGTCGATCAAGGGCAGCATGAGGTCGGGTGCGATGTTCGCGAGGCCGCTGATGGCGCCCGAAGCACCGAGGTTCATGGCGCGCGCCAGCAGGCGCTCATCACCGATCAGGATATGCAGATCGCCCTGCTGATGCAGCAACGCCTGGGCATTGTGCCAGTCGCCCGACGAGTCCTTCACGCCAGCGACCTGCTGGGGAAAGGCTTTCTTGAGCCGGTCGACGAGCGCCAGCGACAGGCCGACCGCCGTCACCTGGGGAATGTGATAGAGAATGACATTGCCCGCCTTGGGACCCAGTCCTGTGAGCACCGCCGCGATCCAGTCGAACAATCCCTCGTCGCCGGCGCCCTTGAAGTAGAAGGGCGGCGCCAGCAGGAAACTCGGGCAGCCCAGCATCAGCCCGGCACGGCCCTGGGCGATCGCATCCTCGACCGCGCTGGCGGCGATGCCGACCACGAGCTGCGTGCGCGGATCGATGCCGGCGCCGACCAGGGCGCCCAGCGCGCGCTGACGGTCGTTCTGCCCCAGCGAGGCGCCCTCGCCCGTGGTCCCGAACACGGTAACGCTGGTGCAGCCGTCGGCCAGAGACTGGCGGGCGTGCGCCACCAGGCGCGGCAGGTCGATCGACCTGTCCTCGGCGAAGGGCGTGGCGAGAGCGACGGAAAGACCGAAGCGATTGGCGCGGAGCGGCAAGTGCGTTTCCCTTGAGATTGCTGGCGGGCACGATAGCAAAAGAAAGCGGGGCGCCGAAGCGCCCCGCTCTTGTTCAGGTCCCAACTCGACTAGTCGTGATCCCAGTGGCCCGCATCGTGATGCCAGCCGCCGTGCGGGCCCTCGACCCAATGGTCGGCGACCCAGTGATGGCCGTGGCGAGCCTCAATCCAATGGCCGGGCGCCCACACATGGCGCTCGTTCTCCCAACGCCAGTAGCCCGGCGCCCACACGTAGCCGACTCGCGGCGCCGGTACGGCCTCGTAAATCGGCGCCGGTGGCGGCGTGCCGATGTTGATACTGACGCCCAGCTGGGCTGCTGCCGGCGTCACGGCCGCCGGCGCGAAAATCGCGGCGACGGCAAGCAGAGTAATAGCCGTGCGCTTCATCATAACGTCCTCCTTCGCGCGGTCATCCGCGCCTGTTGGAAATACGCCGTCAGCCGCCGCCCCGTGCCCCCGCCGATCATGGAATTCGCGCACCGATTCAGCCGACGTTTCGCCATCGTCCTGATACAATTCTTTACAGGCGAAAACGGGCCCGTTTGCACGGGCCCGCCTTCGTCCGACCTAAGTGCTGTTAGCGACGATTGTCGTAGCGATCGTACGCATTCGGGATGCCGTCATGATCCCGGTCGCCGTACGGTCCGCCCTCGCTATGGCGCTCGTAGCGATCAGGGATGCCGTTACCGTCACGGTCCCAGCGGCTCGGGACGTAGCGCCACTGCTCGCGGCCGCCGACGACGATGCGCTCCCAGGTATCGGGGATGTAGCGGTAGCCCGCCCGCGCCGCTTCCCAATGGCCCGGCCTCCAGACGTAGCGGTCGTTGATCAGGCGATAGTGCCCGGGCGCCCAGACATAGCCGGCACGCGGCGCCGGCACCGCCTCATAGACAGGCGCCGGTGGCGGCGAGCCGAAGATGACGTTCACCTGCGCGGCGGCAGGCGTAACGGGCGCCATGACCACCGTCGCGGTGGAGAAGACTGCGGCAGCGGCAAGGGACGTGATCGCAATATGCTTCAACATGACTTGCCTCCATTGATGCGCGGCCGAAATGGCCCGCGCCTGATGGCAACTACGCAGATCACCCCTTGTGCGTTTCATCCTGAGTGGAGGAATTCCGGTGCTTTTTTTGCCGCTTTTCGGTCATCTGAAGGTTCCGCCGATCGGCAAATAATTACGCCGCCGGCCAAGGCGAGCGCCACAACGGCACAGAATGCCACCGTCAAAGCCAGGATGGTGGCGCCGCCCCCGGTCTGCTAGAAGCGCCGGCTTCCGAGGCGGAGACAGGGAAAATGGACACGCTTACCTATTGGAACGGCACGTGGCACGAGGGCAACCCGGCGATCCTGGGCCCGCGCGATCACGCCTTCTGGCTGGGCTCGATCGTATTCGACGGCGGCCGTGCCTTCGAGGGCTGCGGGCCGGATCTCGACCTCCATGCCGAAAGGGTGGTGCGCTCGGCGCGCTCGCTGGGGCTCAACCCGACCAAGACGCCGCAGCAAATCCTCGAGCTGATGCACGAGGCGATCCGCCGCTTCGGGCCCAAGGCCGAGCTCTATGTGCGACCGATGTTCTGGGCGATGAAAGGCGGCGCGGGACCGATCTCGGTCGACGGCGATTCCTGCCAGTTCCTGCTTTGCGTCTACCATTCGCCGATGCGCGCCGGCACGCCGACCACGCTCGGCCTGTGCCGCACCATCCGCAGGCCGACGCCCGAGAGCGCGCCGACCGACGCCAAGGCGAGCTGCCTCTATCCCAATTCGTCGCGCGGCGCGGCCGAGATGCAGCAACGCGGCTTCCAGAACGGCATCGTGCTCGACGCGCTGGGCAACGTGGCCGAGACCTGCAGCTCCAATATCTTCCTCGCGAAGAGCGGCGTCGTCAGCACGCCGGTGCCCAACGGCACGTTCCTGGCCGGCATCACGCGCAACCGCACGGTCAAGCTCTTGCGCAACGCCGGCGTCACGGTCGAGGAACGCACCGTGACGCTAGCCGACCTCGACGACGCCGACGAGCTGTTCACCACCGGCAATGCCGGCAAGGTGCAGCCGGTCAGCCGCTACGAAAGGCGCGACCTGCAGCCCGGCCCGATCGCGCGTCAGGCGCACGAGCTCTATATGGCGTATGCGCGCACGCAGCGGGTGATCTGACGACAGCCCGCGGGAGGGCCAGGAGGCGGCATGCTGCTGATCGGGGTCAACCGCTCGCCCTATACGCGCCGCGTCGCCATCACGCTCCAGGCCTACGGCGTGCCCTACGAGCAGCAGGCGCTTTCCGGCTTCGGCAATCGCGCCGAGGTGCGGGCGCAGAACCCCCTCGGCCGCATCCCGGCCCTGGTGCTCGACGACGGCGAGGTGCTTTTGGACAGCGGCGCCATCATCGACCATCTCGACGAGGCCTATGGCCGCGATCGTGCGCTCACGCCGGCAGCGGGCGCCGACCGGCGCGCCGTGCTGAAGGTCGCGGCGCTCATGATGGGCGCCTGCGACAAGGGCCTGCACGCCGCTTACGAACGCAACCACCATCCGCCGGAGAAGGTGCACCAGCCCTGGATCGACGACTGCATGGTGCAGATGACGACGGCGCTGGCGGCCGTCGAGGCGATGGCCGATCCGGCCCGACCCTATTTGCTGCTGGGGCGCCTGACCCAGGCGGACGTGACCGCCTTCATCGCCGAGCGGCTCGCCCGCGGCCTTGGCGTCGACACGGAAACCCGGATGCCGCGCTTGCGCGCACTCGCCAAAAAGCGCGCAGAGGAGCCTGCCTTCCGCTTGACCGAGCCCACGCCTTAGCTGCTATTTCCACTCCGCCGGCTCTACGGTGATGCCCTCGAGGAACATGGCCTAGTTTTTCCTACCCATTATTCCGACAGGCCGGCCTTGCGCAGGCCTTCGACCAGTCGCTCGCGATCCTGCGGCCGGCGCAGAAGCAGGCGCTCCTTGACCGTTGAAACCGTCGCGCCGGGCTCGATCTGACGCAGGCGAGCGACGTATTTCGCCGCGTCCTCGGATCGGCCGAGGTTGGCAGCGCCCGCGGCCGCCGACCATGTCGCCGCCGCGAAAAAAGGATTCTGCCGAACCGACTTTTCCGACCAGGCCAACGCCTCGTCGTCCCGGCCGGCGATGAAGTGAGCCATCGCCATCGCGGCCTGCATCACGAATATGAGCGAATCGACCGGGCTCAAGCGCATGGCCCGCTGAAGATAATCGATCGCCGTCTCGGGTTCGCCCAGCCAGACCCTCACATAGCCGCTGTGGGCCAATACCATCCCGAAGTTCGGCGTGAGCGCCAGGGCCCGATCGATCAGGGCGACGCCTGCATCAAGATCGCCCAGAACGGAGGCGATCGCAAAGCCGCTCAAGCTCAGGGTAACGGCATCGTCTCGGCCAACCTCCACCGCCCGCGCGGCCAAACGCGCCGTTTCTGCCCTGTCCTGCGCGGGGTCGGTCATCCAGCGATTCGCCCTGCGTACGATGTAGCAGCTCACGGCCAAGCCGTACGGCGCGCTGTAGCCCGGATCCAGCTCGATGGCCCGATAGGCCAGGCGAAGCGCCTCGTCGGCACCGGCCTTGCTCCATTTATTGAGGCTGGCGAGCCCGCGCATGAGGCACAGGTGGGCGTCGGGATTGTCGGTCGGCCGGCGCCGCGCGCGCTCGGTCTCGGCCCGCCTCACCTCGGGCTCGATCGCGCCCACGACCTTGGCCGTCACCTGATCCTGCAGATCGAACATGTCCTCGATCCCGCCTTCGAAGCGTTCGGCCCAGATATGCGCCGCCGTCGCGGTATCGATGAGCTGGGCGGTGATGCGGATGCGCGATCCCGCCTTGCGCACGCTGCCTTCCAGCAGGTAGCGCACGCCGAGCTCGCGGCCGACCTGCTTCATGTCGACGGCGCGGCCCTTATAGGTGAAGGTCGAATTGCGGGCGATGACGAAGAGATGCCGGTAGCGGGACAATCCCGTGATGATGTCCTCGACCATCCCGTCGGCAAAGAATTCCTGCTCGGGATCCGCGCTCATGTTCTGGAACGGCAGAACCGCGATCGACGGCATGTCGGGAACGGCAAGATCCGCCGGCGTCGCCGGCTTCGCGCCGGGCGAGGGAGTCGCTTGGGCCTCCGCTCCGCCCAGCCGGACGCGATAGACCCGGACCGGGCGGGCGATGTTCTTGAGCTGCTGCCCGCCCTCGTCGACGAAGCCGACATCGAGACGACCTTCGACGTCCTCCTGCACGCGCGCCGACACGCAGATGCCGCCGGGAGCGGCAAGGCTCTCGAGGCGGGCCGCAACGTTCACGCCGTCGCCCAAGATGTCGTCGCCCTCAATGATGATGTCGCCAACATGGACGCCGATGCGGAATTCGATGCGCTGGTCCGGCGCGACGTCGGCGTTGCGCGCAGCCATCCCACGCTGCACCTCGACGGCACAGCGGACGGCATCGACGACGCTGGCGAACTCAGCCAGTAGCCCGTCGCCCGTCGTCTTCACCAGGCGCCCACGATGCTCGGCGAGCTTGAGATCGAACAGGGCGGCGCGATGGGCCTTCAATCGCCCGATCGTGCCTTCCTCGTCGACGCCGACCAGCCGGCTGTAGCCCGCAACATCGGCCGCCAACACGGCCGAAAGCCTCCTGTCCAGACGCTTGCTAGCCAAGAATATCTCCGGGTAGGCGGGCTGACGGCCCTACATGTACCCCAGAAATGTTCGCCGCGTCGCCTCTCGAACCGAGGTTGAGGCGGTCATGATGACAGTGGCGTCACGCGCGTGCCGGCACTCGGGATGTCGTGGGGTAAACGCGGTCATCGCCCGAGCGCTGCCTCTTCCGCCCGGATGCGGAGCCACAGGACGGCGGCGTTGAGGACCGAGAAGGCGATGCCGTACCAGACCAGCCCGAAAACCAGCGGCAGCACCAGAATTTCGGCGGCGACGACGCAGTAGTTGGGATGCGACACGAAGCGATAGGGTCCCCTCGCCACCAGCGGCGCGCCGGGCAGCACCATGATGCGGGTCGTCCAGCGCGGTCCGAGCGTCGCAATCACCCAGACTCGGAGCGCCTGCAGGACCACGAACACGCCGAGCCACATCAAGTTCACAGCCATGTCGGGCGCGCGCCAGACGACGAAATACCAAAGCCCCGCCAACCACGCGGCATGCAGGCCGACGATCAGCGGATAGTGGCCCGCCGCCACCTCGCGGGCGCCCTGGGCGCGCAGCCGATCGGTGTTGCGCTTGGCCAGGACAAGCTCGCCGAGACGCTGCAGCGTCACCAGGCCGAGGATCACCGCCGCCAGCGTCATGCAGCCTTGGCCAGCGAAAGGCAGCTGCAGGTGAAGCCCGGTCCTAGCGCGGTCAGCACCGTGCGGCGCGGCAGACCCTGCTTGACCAGCCGCTCGAGCACGAACAACACGGTCGGCGCCGACATGTTGCCGTACTCCTCGAGCACGGCGCGCTCGTGATCGAGCGTGCCCTGGTCGAGACGAAGCGTGGTCTCCAACGCCGTGATCACCTTGGCGCCGCCGGGATGGCAGGCGAAGCGATCGACGGAACTGCGTGCCACGCCGATGCGCGCCAGGATGCCGTCGACCGCCGATCCGACATGCTCTTCGGCGAACGGCGGAATCGAGCGGTCGAAGATGACGCCGAGCCCGCTCGGGTCGACCTTCCAGCCCATGATGTCGAGACTGTCGGGCCACAGATGCTCGCCCGCGCCCTCGATGCGCGCCAGGCCGCTCTCGCCGCTCTGCACGACGCAGGCTGCCGCGCCGTCGCCGAACAAGGCGGTCGCCACCATGTTGGCGGCGGAAAGCTGGTCCATGCGGAAGGCCGCGGTGCAGATCTCGATCGTCACCAGAAGCACCGTCGAGCCTGGCCGGGCGCGCGCCAGGCGGCTGGCGATGGCGAGCCCCGACACGCCGCCGGCGCAGCCCAGGCCGAACACCGGTACGCGCTCGACGTCGGCGCGAAAACCCATGACGCCCGCCGCCCGCGCCTCGAGGCTGGGCGTGGCGATGCCGGTCGAGGACACGGTGACGATGGTGTCGACATCGCGCGCTTCGCAGCCGGCGTTGGCGAGCGCGCGGCTCGCCGCATCGATGAAGAGGGCCTGCGCGCCCTCCAGGTAGGCGGCGTTGCGTTCCGGCCAGCCGAGATCCGTCAGGTACCAGTCGATCGGCTTCACCGTGTGGCGCGTGCGAATGCCCGCGGTCTCGAACACCGGCGCCATGCGCTCGAAGGCGGCATAGCGATGGGCGAAGATGCGGCGCGCGGCCGCCGCGGCATCGGATTGCAGCATGCGGTGAGGTGGCACGGCGTGCGCGACAGACAGCAGGGCCGCGGATTGGCTGGCATCGGTCGACATCGGCTTCCTTACGACCACGCGGATTGCGCGCGGCCGTTACCAGATCACCGACCAAATCGCCGACGGCAAATCACGATAGCGCGAAACCCTTGCATCCCGCTGCCACGATCTCTTCGCACTTCCGGCAATGTTTCGGCGCACTGCCGGTAAGGCCGGCGGGCTGGTCCTCGCAAACGTCGTCAACGGGACGGCGCAGCAGTCGGCGGCGGAGCACGGCCGCTACTTGCCCGTCACGTTCGCGGAACAGCCGCGATGGCAACTGCGTTGTTTTTCATCATGCTGATCCAGGTCGTCCACTGCCATCCCCTGATCGAGAGCTACAACCACGCGCTGTTCCGGACCATCGTCGAGACGCTGAAGCAGAACGGCCACGAGGTCGTGGCGACCGACCTCTATCGCGAGGGTTTCCAGCCGGCGATGACGGAGCACGAACGCCGCACCTATGTCGACATGTCCTACGACAGGAGCGCGTTCGCCGCGTATGCCAAGACGCTGAAGGAGGTCGAGGGCCTCATTCTCTGCTTCCCGCACTGGTGGTTTTCCATGCCGGCGGTGCTCAAGGGCTGGGTCGATCGCGTGTGGGGGCCGGGTGTGGCTTTCACCTACGATGCCAAGGACAACCACCTCGCTCCCGCGCTCGGCAACATCCGGCTGTTCGGCGTCGTCACGACCTATGGCTCGCCGTGGTGGATCGTGCGCCTGTTCGCGGGCGATGCCGGCCGCAAGGTGCTGATGCGCGGCATGAAGCCGATGTGCGCCAAGGCCGTGCGCTCCTTCTACCTGGCCCACTACGACATGGACCATTCCACGGACCGGTCGCGCCGCGCCTTCCTGGACAAGGTCCGCCGCACCGTCGCCGGGCTGGGCTGACGGCAAAGAAACTCACTTTTTTCCCGCAACCCCGCCGGCCAACCCGGCGTTTTTCAATAGATGGAGGCCGTCATGTGGCGCATCGCATTGATGTCATTGGGAATTCTGGGCATTGCGCTGAGTGCGTGTGACCAGGATGTCCAGATCGCCAAGCCGGGAAGTGGCGACTACGAGGTCGTGGCCCTGGTGGCCGAATAGTGGCCGGCTCGCCTAACGGCTGAGCAGCAGCCCGACAGCCGCCCCTACACCTATGCCCAGAAGACAGAGTGCCACGAAGGCCGCGAAGGCGATCAGCCCGCGCCGGAGATGATGGCGGCCATCGTCCGTCAGCTCGTGCCACGCCAGGCGCTTGGAGAACAACGACGCTTTCCGCACATGGCCGGCCGCCTGCGCGCGGCGGGTGACGATCGCGGCATGGGCCATATGCCAGATGCTGCCGATCAAGGCGGCGATGCCCAGAATCCAGAACGGTGCAAACAGCAGCCAGACTTCCGTGTCGTTGCCCACGCCTTTTCCCTCGGTCCTTGGTGCAATCACAGTTTGGCCACGGCGAATGGCGCCCGTCATCTCGTATTGCCATGGCAAGTCACAGCAAGCGGGGAATCTTCACATGGCGAAATATCTTGTCCTGGCCGCCGTTCTCTTCGGCACCGTCGCCTGCGGCGACACCTGGGGCCAGCGCGCCGTCACCGGCGGCGGCATCGGCGCGGGCTCGGGCGCCCTGATCGGCGCCTTGACGCCGATCGGCATCCTGCCGGGCGCCCTGGTGGGCGGTGCCGTCGGCGCCGGCGTCGGCGCGGCCACCACCCCGAAGCGCTGACGGTGGCGTGCGCCCACGACGGCGCCCCGACACTGATCGGCTACACGATCCCTTCTACATCCGTACCCGGCGATGTTCGCCCATGTCCTTGGGCGGGTTGCGGGTGACGGCGGCCTTGGCCATCTTGAAGAGCTGGACGGCGTGGTTGGACTTCACGTCCCAGTATTCGGCTTGGGCGATCAGAACGGCCACCAGCGCCAGGTCCGGGTCGGTCGGGCCGCCCGGAAACCAGGCCTTGGCGAAGGTGTTCCACATCGCCTTCTTGCGCTCGAGATCCTCGACCACGCGGGCGGTGCCGGAAATCGACACGTAGGCATCCTCGCCGGGGTCGGAATAAGTCACGTTGACCTCGGGATGCTCCTCGAGATCGGCCACCGGCCGGCCGGAGCGCGACATGAAGAACCACAGCACGCCGCCGCGTTCGCTGGGCCCGTTCTGGGTGGTCATCGGCCGCGAATGGAGCTGCCCGTCATCGTGACGAGCGGTGAACATCGCGAACCTGATGTCCTTGATCAGGTCCCAAAGCTTGGTCGTGTCGACGGTATCGACGGTCATGGCTCACCTCTCGATGGTTCGAGACTAAACGACGGGCCGCCGGCCGAGTTCCGACCCGACCTACCAGGTCTCCTTCCACGGCCTGAGGTCCATCTCGAACGTCCAGGCCGAGCGCTTCTGGCGGTGGAGCTGCCAGTAGACTTCGGCGATGTCGTCGGGGCTGACGATCGCGTCGGGGCCGGCGTTGTAGCGCTCGGGGAAATTGGCCTTGATCCATTCGGTGTCGATGGCGCCGTCGATCACGACGTGGCCGACATGGATGTTCTGCGGCCCGAGCTCGCGCGCCATGGATTGCGCCAGCGCCCGCACGGCATGCTTGCCGCCGGCGAAAGCCGAGAAGCCGCGACCGCCGCGCAGGCTGGCGGTGGCGCCGGTGAACAGCATGGTGCCGCGGCCACGCGGCACCATGGCCCTGGCCGCCTCGCGCGCCGTCAGGAAGGCGGCGAAGGCCGTCATCTCCCAGACCTTGCGATAGACGCGGGCCGTGGTGTCGCGGATGTCGAAGCGCACGTTGCCGCCGATATTGAAGACGAAGACCTCGATATCGCCGATCTCGGTCTCGATCTCGCCGAACAGCTTGATCACCTGCTCCTCGTCGCGCGCGTCGGAGCCGAAAGGATGGACCTTGCCGCCCGCCTTGGTGATCTCGGCCACCAGATGCTTCAGCTTGTCGGCGGTGCGCCGCGTCACCACGGCGGTATAGCCCTCGCGCGCGAAGCGGCGGGCGATGGCGCCGCCCGTCGCATCGCCCGCGCCGATCACGACGCAGACCTTGTCTCTCGCCATGGCTGTTCTCCTTCCCGCCCAATCTGTCGGCGGGAAGGAGAGCGCTCAAGGGAGATTAAGTCATGACCGCTTGAGCAGAGCCGGCGGGAACGAGGCCGGCGCGCCGGCGGATGTCGGCCGTCGTCAGCCCTTCGCCGTCGGGACGCCAGCCCGGCGCGGCGAACAGGTACATCCAGACTTCGCGCGGCGAGCGCGCCGAGCGCAGGTCCTTCAACAGGCCGATCCAGGGCTCGAAGTTGATGACGAGGATATTGTGCGACGACTTGGGATGCGAGATCAGGCCGTAGTCGCAGCGCACGTCGTCGCGCTCGGCGATGTAGGTGCCGAACAGGCGGTCGAACACGATCAGCACGCCGCCATAGTTGGCGTCGAGATATTGCGGATTGCGCGCGTGATGGACGCGGTGGCTCGACGGCGTGTTGAGCACGTATTCGAGCCAGCCGAGCCTCGGGATCCAGTCGGCGTGCAGCCAGAACTGATAGAGCAGGTTCAGGAACAGGGCCGACAGCACGATGGTCGGCGTGAAGCCCAGGAAGACCAGCGGCGTGAAGAACAGCGATGTTCCGGTGAACTTGCCGAACCAGCCCAGCCGGTAGGCGGCGGCGAGGTTGAGCTGATTGGGCGAATGGTGCACCGAGTGCGCCGCCCAGAACCAGCGCGAGGTGTGGCTGGTGCGGTGATACCAGTAGTAGAAGAATTCCAGGCCGACGAAGAGCAGCAGCACCGACCAGGGATTGTCGAGCGACTGCGTCGACAGCCGGTGCGCCCACACCCAACCGAGCCACGGCGCGGCCAGCGTATAGGGAATGAAGGCAAGGAGGCGGCGGCCGGCCAGATCGGCCAGCGAGCACGCCCAGGCCTTCCAGTCGTAGCGCTCGGCGCGCGTGCGCGAGAGCCACAGGCCTTCGATCACGGCGGCGGCCATCACCACCGGCAGGATGAAGAGATAGAGAGCGGAAAGTTCTTCCATGGCGGCCTCGGCGTTTTCGCTGGGGAGAAACCAGCGATGTGATATTATGAGCATTACTCAGATTTTGTACTCGCTTTCGCGCGGGCCGCGCCGATATGGTCAAGGGCAAGCAAGCCATTGAAATAAAAAGACGAATCCCCCGCCAGGCGCGTGCCGGCGAGACCGTGGCGCTGATTCTGGAGGCGACGGCTCAGATTCTCGAAGCCGGCGGATTGGCGGCCTTTACCACCAACGCGGTGGCCGAGCGGGCAGGCGTCAGCATCGGCACGCTCTACCAGTACTTCGCCGACAAGAACGAGATCCTGCTGGCGCTCGCCCGCCAGCAGATGACGATCGGCCTGGCCAGTATCGGCCGGGCGCTGCAGGGCGAGAGCGATCCCTCGGTCGAGGGCCGCGTGCGCGCCATGGTGCAGGCGACGGTCAACGCTTTCGGCGGCCGCCACCGCGCGCGCAAGGCGGTGACGCAGGCGATCCTGGCGCAGGGAATCGGCATGGAGATGATGGACCCGATCATAGCCTTCGTCTCGGCAGCGCGCACCCAGACAGGTCCCGGTCCGCGGCCGCTGATCGCCGCCCTCTCGCCCGAGCAGGTGTTCGTGCTGTCGCGCGCCCTGATGGCCACCATCCGCCACGCCGTCATGGAGGAGCAGCCGTTCCTCAGGAGCCGCACCTTCGAGGACGAGATCGTGCGGCTGGTCGTGGCCTATCTCGCGGCCATCACGGAGAAGTAACCCCGCGGTCATCGGTCGATCATTGCGCGCTCCGCGCCGCCCCCGCCCGTCTCCCACTTGACCCTAAACATGCAAAGGCACAGTCAAATTTATTTTCCGCAATTTCCGCTACCCCGCTAGTGCCCCGCCGGTGGAGTGGACTGCACCCCTTGGGTGAGACAGCGGCGGAATCGGGATGAGTGACGATCCGGGACCGGTCATGGCTGATGCTCCTGAGGGGGGGTACAGCACCAATTTAAGTGTCACTTGGAATAAAGTCAAGTAAATCTTTTGCCCACTCACTGCCGTAGATCGAATTTTCGGGCGCCATAGCGACCGAAAATGCCCGTTGTCGACCACGGACTTTTTGCGCCCCGTAGAGGGGCAGCGAAAGTTGGTCGCGCGGCAAGGGACACAATAGGTCGTATCAACCTCGCCGATGCCAGCATCGCAGTCACCACGGTGTTCCGAAGTGTTCATGTCCGTCCTTTCATTAAACAACAGGACGGTGTCGGATTCTCTTGGATCCCTCCGATCGTGATCCGATTCGTCACCGCATCGCCGAGCCGGGCGGCCCTTCAAGAAACATCCGGCGCATCCGCGAAACCAACGCAGAGATCGACGGCGCATCGGCGACACCCTGATCACCGGTGGCACCCGACGCGCTTGCCTTGGCACGCTGCGACAGCGTCTGTTTGATCTCGTCGGCGATGCTTGGCCTGTCCTGCATCAGCTTGGCCAATGCGGCCTGGCCGACTTCATAGACGACGGTGAAGGTCAGAGCGCGGACCGTCGCCAGTTCGCAGGCGCCGGGCAACAACTCGCTTTCGCCGAAATAGTCGCCCGGCGCCAACCGACGCAATTCGAGTTCGCCTTCCTCGCTGTGGCAGGCAACCACGAGGACTCCGGTGCGGATGATCACCAGAGAACTGAGCTTGCCGCCCTCTTCCACCAGCACTTCTCCCTTGCGATAGGTCTTGCGCGTCATCGTCTCGGCCAGCGCCTGCTTCTCCGCCTCGGTAAGGGACGCGAGCAACGGCAGGGCGTCCAGCAAGCGCAGGGCGGTGGCCTTGGTCGCTGCGGGAGCCGCCGGTTGCGATAGGCCGCCGGAGACGCCCGCGGCTTCCTTGGGCTGGGCAAGCGCCAGCCCCGCTGCCCGGGCATGGCGATAGATCAGGTCGTGGACCTCGTTCCTGGCCGCCGAGACCGACGCGAAGTCGCGAACGCGGAACGCCAGCTCGAACTCGATCGCCTGCGCGTCGAGCGACTTTATCTCCACGGTCGGCTCGGGTATCGACAGGATGGAGTTGCTGCTCAGCAGCACGTTGCGCATGACCACCGAGATCGCCGACGGCGTCATGGTCGGCATCATGCGCACCCTGAGGTTCACGCCATGGCTGCGGTTGGGGCTGCTGAGATTGGTGACCTGCGCCTTGGCCAGGTTGCTGTTGGGCAGAACGACGAGGTCGTTGGCCCCGTTGAGCAGGCTGGTGGCACGCCAATTGGTCTCGATGACGCGTCCCTCGGTGCCATCGCTCAGCACGATCCAGTCGCCGACCTTGTAGGCACGGCTGATATTGAGGGCGACGCCCGAGAAGACGTCGGCCAGCGTGTTCTGCAGGGCCAGGCCGAGGATGATGGCGAACACGCCGGACGTGGCGATCAGGGTGCCGACGGGGACGTCGAAGACATAGGCGAGAACCGACAGGGCGCCGCCGAGATAGATCACGCCGACGACGACATCCTGCATCAGGCGGCTCTCGTGCGGCCGTCTTTCGAAGATCAGGAAGATGCGCGTGAAGCTCGTCAGCACCCAGACGGCATTGACCCACCAGATGACCTTGGCCAAGGCCAGGAAAATGCGCTCGAACGCCGGTGTATCGCCGGGCGCAATGACATAGGGGACGATGTCGTGATGATACAGGAGCGCCGTGAGGCCCGCGAAGAAGGCGAACTGGAAGATCAAGCGTCCCGCCGGGTAGCGCCGCAGCAACACGTGGGTCACGAGCGCGCCGGCGGTTGCCAGCACGCCCGTCTGGACGAGCGGATCGCGCGCCAAATCGGTCAGTATCGAGGCGTCCATCGCAGGTCTCCCGGTCAGCGAAAGCGATCCCTGACCACCGATGCGATCCACCATTCGCGACTTTGCCCCGTCACGACGACGGTACAGGTCATGCCAGAGCTGACGAGTACTCCGTCAGGAACGTTGTCGATGTGGATGCGCGTGGGAATCCGCTGGGCGAGCCGCACCCACTCGAAGGTCGGAGTGACATTCGCCAGAAGCTGCGGCCCGTTCGGGTTGTCCCGATCGGTAATGCCACGGCTGATACCCTCGACATGGCCCTGCAACGCGGGTCCACCGCTCATGAGATGGATCTCGACCCGAACGCCCGGCTTGAGGCTGGGCATCTTGGTCTCTTCGAAGTAACCCTCGACGCGATAGGAGTCGCTGTCGATCAGCGCCAGCAGCTGGGTCCCGACGGCGGCGTATTGCCCGACGACCAGGCCGAGGTTGGTGACGAACCCATTGACGGGAGCCCTGACCACGGTTCGCTCGAGATTGAGCTTGGCGGTCGACAAATCCGCCACGGCCTGCTGGTAGGCCGCGAGCGCCGACGCCGCCACATGCTGGGAATCCTCCTTGTTTTCGTCAGAAATCGCGAGGTTCGTGAGCTTCTTGCGTCGATTGGCGTCGCTCTCCCGCATCACCATCTCGGCGTGGCGGCCCGCCACATTGGCTTGGGCCGTGGCGACGGCCAGCTCGTAGCGTGCCCGATCGACAACAAACAGGACGTCACCCTTGTGGACCACCTGATTGTCCCTGACTCGCAGGTCGGTCACGAAGCCGGCGACGTCCGGCGCAATGGTAACGACATCGGCGCGCACCCTGGCGTCGCGCGTCCACGGCGAGAGCATGTAGTAGTTCCACAGTTCGTAGGCCCCGAGGCCGCCGGCCGCGACGATCAGCAGCGTGGCGACGACGCGCGCCAGAGCCTTCATCATATTTCTCATCACGGCACCATGAGATCAGGTCGAAAACACGAGAGCGGAGAACAGGCAGAGGAAAAGCCCGAATCGGGCGAGCGACGGATGCCACAGCAAACGATAGAAGCCGAGGCGCGTGACCAGCCGGTCGACGATGACGAACACCAGGAGCGCGGCAAGGAAGTAGAGGAGGAGCGACGGCGCGAGCGCGCCGAAAAGCGGGACCTCACGCAGCATGGATCGGCGCTCCCTGCGATTTGTGGTCGAACAGCAGCTCGCGACAGCGCTCGAGTTCATCGGCGACGGCGGCGAAGGCAAACATTTCCCGGGCGGCAGCCCGTGCGTCGGCGACTCCCAGCCCGTCGTCGCGCACCTCCGCCAGGCACCTCACCGAGGCCGCCCTCGCGGCGCTCACCGCGCGATCGAGCGGCTGCCTGTCGTTGCGGCTGAGGAAGCAGGCGATGTCATCGGCTATGCCGGCGTCGGCCCGCCCCGACCGTCCCTGGTCGCGCACCCCGATCAGCTCACGTCCTGCACCGAGCAGGGCAAAGCCGCAGTCGACGGCGGCAACGTCCTCCCCTCGATCGGGCGGCAGGCTCCGACGCAGCTGGTCAAGCGCCTCGACGGTGCTGGTCACGAACTCGGTCGGGCCGACATGCGGCCGCCCGGCGATGCGCTCGAACGCGCGGCGCATCGCCTTGACGAAGCGGCGCCACGCGGCTTCAGGCGTATCGGGAGCAATGATGGCGAACAGCACCGCGGTCAGCGCGACGGCGAACGTCGCCGCCAGGGAGGTACCGATGAGACCGACAGGATCGTAAGCCATGCGATCCTGAAACGCGGCGACGCTGGCAAAGTAGAGACCGGCAAGGAACCCAAGCCCTGCCGTCTTGGGCTTTGCCATCAGCCAGGCGCAGAAAAACAGCACTGGAGCGACAACCAGGCAAAACATCTCGAACCCCGAGGCGTCCGCCAGCACGACCTCGACCACGATGAAGGCAGGGACCGTTGCCAGCGCGAACAAAAACGCCGCCTTCGTCGCAGCCTCCGAGCCGCCTTCCATTGTGGCCAACCGCGCCGTCGCCACCGCCGCAAGGATGGTCGCCGTCACGCCGCTCGGCCAATCGGCGAGAATCCAGAATGTACCCGCGAAAAGCAGCGCCAGTGCTGCCCGAACGCCCGCCCAGGCGGCGCCGGCGCCGTCGTTCGAGACGGCGAAACGCGCCGGCCGCACCGGCTGGAGCAGCGGTGACAGAAAAGCGTCGTGCGCTTCGGCGAAGGCTGCCAATGCCCCGAAGAAGTCGCGCAGGTAGCCAATGGCAGCGGCGCCCCGGATAACGTCCTCGTCCGGCGCCAACGACCCACGACAGAGCGCTCGAACAAGGGGCAGATCGGCGCTCGCCCGGACGAAGGAGTGCCGCAAGCCCGCCGCATCAAGCTTGCCATCGCGCCAAAGGGCGATCGCGTCTGCAGCTGTTCTCAAGGCTCCTTTCAGGTCCGGAACGGGCACGGCCGGACATGCCTTCAGCCAATCAGCAGATCGACCGAGGAGCTGCGCGACATCAATGACGCCCAGCATTGCCACGCCGAGGCGCCGAACGACATCGCTGCGGTCGCGGATGTCGCGATCCTCGAAGACCGCCGAAGCGCGCAGGTTCTCGATCGCGATCACCTGGCCAAGCAACCTGGTCCACAAGGCGGCGGCAGCATGGCCCCCGAGCAGCGCTACTGCGGCGTCGGCAAGCTCGGTTCGGCTGGAGGCAACGGCCCGACGCAAGGACTGAGCGAGCGACGTCGGCAGGACGAGATGGCTGATCGCGGCGGTCGTCATGATCCCGAGCGAGATCTCGGTGACGCGCGCCTGGGCGATGAAGAACGCATTCCCCGGGTCGAGAGCGCCCGGAATGCCGATGATCGCCACCGTGTAACCGGCCAGCACGAAGCCGTAGGCCGCGAAGTTCCTGGCCAGTTTCGAAGCAAAGGTGCAAAGCCCGATCCAGACGGCGAGTGTGCCGAGAAAAAGCACGCGCTCCTGGGCGAAGAGGGAGACCAGGAGCAGCGCGCCGGCGGCGCCAACCAGCGTCCCGATGATCCGGTAGAAGCTCTTTGCCAGGACGAGCCCGCTCTGCGGCTGCGCGACGATGAAGACCGTCAGCAGCGTCCATTTCGGCTGGTCGAGATTGAAGGCAAAAGCGATCCACAGGGCGAGCAGCGCCGAGGCCGTCGTCTTCGCTGCAAAGATCCAGGGAATCCAGGAAGGCCCCAGGAGCGGCTTTGGCGGATCGACGCCCGTGGATGGGCGAGGCGCCTTGCGTTGCATGATCTGCGCGGAGACCGGGCGGCGTACATCGCGGCCTTGCTGAATCCCAGCCGGAGCGAGACCCGCGACCGACCCGCCAACTTGGGCGATCTTCACGATCCACTCGAAGTTGCCCTCCATGGTCGCCCTAACCGGCCACCGGATGTGAACCGGCGACGAAGCAAAGGCCCGCGGTTACGGAGACGAAAGAAGCGGACGTGCTTGTCACAAGCTCCTTCCGCAGAGCCACCAGCACCTGCCGCCGGGAGAGCAGCCCAAAGCATGGGGGTCGCGTTGCCACGTCATTGCTCCTTCAATTCGGCGGGCGCCATCGTCCTGCTCGCGCTCGTCCTCCTCGCGATCGTCCTGCTCGCGCCAAGAGGTGGGGCAGACTCGACGCTAACGCGATCCCCCAAACGGGGGGCGCGTCGTGCGCCGAAGGGGGGCGCGAAGGAACGACGCACGAATCGGCCAGCCTGTGCGCTTTCCGAACTGCACCGCTCCTGTCTCAAACCTCCCGTGATTCGACGCGTCGGCGTGGCGTTATGGCGGCGTCGATTGGCCTGTCAGACGTTCTCGATCTCGAGAACTCTGGCCGTCTCGGCCCGTACACGCCTTGTGAATGCCGCATCCTCGATCAAGGACACGCCGTATGACGGGATGATTTCTCGCAGCTTCGACAGCCAGGCGTTCGTCGTGATCTCCTGCGGGAAGCATTTCTGCAGGACGCTGACGGCGATGTAGGCGGCGGTGGAGGCGCCGGGCGACGCGCCGAGCAGAGCGACGAGCGAGCGGTCCGCCGCCGCGACGAGCTCGGTGCCGAATTCGAGCAATCCGCCGCGCCTGGTGTCCGGCTTGATGATCTGCACGCGCTGGCCCGCGACCTGCAGCCGCCAGTCGTCGGCGTCGGCATTGGGATAATACTCGTCGAGCGCCGCCAGCCGGTGGCTTTCGGACTGAAGCACCTGCTCGATCAGGTACTCCGTGAGGTCGAAATTGTCGCGCGCCACGGAAAGCATGGGCCCGACGTTGGCCGGCCGGATCGACTCGAACAGGTCGAGCAGCGAGCCGTGCTTCAGGAACTTGCTCGAGAAGCCGGCATAGGGGCCGAACAGCACCGAGCGTTTGCCGCCGATCACGCGCGCATCGAGATGCGGCACCGACATAGGCGGCGAGCCGGTTGCTGCCTTGCCGTAGACCTTGGCGTGGTGGCGGTCGGCCACCTTCGGGTCGTCGCACCTGAGCCACAGGCCGCTGACCGGAAAGCCGCCATAGCCGTGCCCTTCCGGAATGCCTGACTTCTGCAGCAGCGGCAGCGCACCGCCGCCGGCGCCGATGAAGACGAACTTCGCCGTCACTTCCAGGATTTCACCGTTCGCAATGTCCTGGACGCTCAGCCGCCAGCGTCCATCCGGCTCACGCACGATGTCGGCGACGCGATGCCGGTAGTGCGCGGCGAAGCCCGGCTGAGTGCCGAGATGGCGCACGAGATGATGGGTGAGCGCGCCGTAGTCGACGTCGGTGCCGGTGACGATGCGGGTCGCCGCGACTGGCTCGTCCTTGCCGCGCCCTTCCATCAGGAGCGGCGCCCAGTCGTGGATCTGCACCCAGTCATCGCAGTATTCCATGCCGTGGTAGCAATGGTGCGCGCTCATCGCCTCGAACCGCTTCTTCAGGAAGGCGACGTTCTCGGCGCCGCGCACGAAGCTCATGTGCGGCACAGGGTTGACGAATGAACGCGGGTCGGCGATCGCACCCTTGTTCACCAGGTAGGACCAGAGCTGGCGCGAGATGTCGAACTCGACGTTGACTTCCAGCGCGCGGGAGATGTCGACGCTGCCGTCGGGCCGCTCGGGCGTGTAATTCAGCTCGCAATTGGCGGCGTGTCCGGTGCCGGCGTTGTTCCACGCCTCCGAGCTTTCCAGCGCGCAGTCCTCAAGCGTTTCGAACATCGCGATTTCGAGCGACGGCTCGAGTTCCTTGAGAAACACACCGAGCGTGGCGCTCATGATTCCGGCGCCGATGAGGACGATGTCGGGCGTGACGGCAGTGGAGACGGTCATGACGCGATCCTACAGAGAGAGCGATGCGCCGGCCGGGCGCGGGTGGAAGGGGACAGAGGCAGTGGGCGCCAGGATCACGTAGGCCCGGCGCCAAGGCTGGTCGTCGACGAGCGTCCAGCTATGGCCGGCGCCCGTCGTATCCTCGGCAAACAGGATGTCGCCGGGAGCCAGCCGGAAGTGCCGGCCCTCGCGCGTCTGGAAATCCAGCGTGCCGCTCAGCGTGATGACGAGTTGGCGCGCCGGTGCGGTGTGCCAGGCGAACGCGCCGCCCGATTTCGTCTCCTCGAAGGAGACGCTGGCCGTCGCCAGCTTGCCGGTCAGCAGGTCGCCGCGCTGGCCGGGATCGAGGGCGATGTGCCCTTCCTCGAAGTGCGACTGTTGGTCGTCGCCGGTCCACAGGTGAATGCATCTGATCATGGTTCGACTCCAGGGTTGTCTTTAGTCCGCGGTGAGGCGTTCAGCCGCGCTCGGCCATCATTCGCTTGGTGTTGCCGATGGCGAGCGCCGGGTTGAGGCCCTTCGGGCAGGTTCGCGTGCAGTTCATGATCGTGTGACAGCGGTAGAGGCGGAACGGATCCTCGAGCCGATCAAGGCGCTCGCCGGTCCGCTGGTCGCGACTGTCGGCGAGCCAGCGGTAGGACTGCAGCAGGATCGACGGGCCGAGATACTTGTCCTCGTTCCACCAGTAGCTCGGGCACGAGGTCGAGCAGCAGAAGCACAGGATGCACTCCCACTTCCCATCGAGCTTGGCGCGATCCTCGGGGGATTGCCGGCGCTCGCGGTCCGGCGGCGGCTGATCCGACTGCAGCCACGGCTCGATCAACTCGTACTGCGCGAACAGGCCGGTCAGATCGGCGACAAGATCCTTCAGGACCGGCAGGTGCGGCAGCGGCGTGATCCGGCTCGCGCCGGACTTGAGGCTCGCGATGGGGGTGAGGCAGGCCAGCGTGTTGGCGCCATCGATGTTCATCGCGCAGGAACCGCATACGCCTTCGCGACACGACCGGCGGAACGACAGCGTCGGATCGATCTGGTCGTTGATCTTGACCAAGGCGTCAAGAACCATCGGCCCGCAGTGATCGAGGTCGATTTCGAACGCATCCATGGTCGGATTGGCGTTCTCGCCGGGATCCCAGCGGTAGATCCGGAAAGTCTTGACGCGCGCGTCCTGTTTCGACGCCGGCCAGTGCTTGCCTTTACCTACCTTCGAATTCGCCGGAAGCGTGAACTCGGACATGTCGCGATTCTCCGTGGTTGCGGTTGAGGACCAGCAGTTCCCGGCGTCGGCAACCCCTAATGGGTGCGTTCGGCCGGCGGAAAGCTTTGCACTTCGTTCGTGAGCGTGTTGAGACGCACCGGGCGGTATTCGAACCTGACGTTCCAGTCCTGGTCCTTCCAGGCCACGGTGTGCTTGAGCCAATTCTGATCGTCGCGCTTGGGGTAGTCCTCGCGCGCATGCGCCCCTCGCGATTCGGTCCGGTTGCCGGCGGAGTGGGCGATCACCACCGCCTGCTCCGCCAGATTGGCGAGCTCCAGGGCGGACACCAGCGCGACATTCCACATCAGCGAAGGGCTATCGACCGTGACGCGCTGCAGCGGATCGCGCAGGCCCTCCAGCGTCTTCAATCCTTCCCGCAAGCTGTCGTCTTGACGGAACACGCCGAAGCTCGATTGCATCGCCTCCTGCATGAGCGGACGGACCTCACCGGGTTTGTTGCCGCCCTTGCTGTGGCGGGTGCGATCGAAGCGCGCCAACGCCGCCTCCTGCGACTGGCCGTTTGCCTCGCGCACAAGCGATCCCGGCTTGATGAGCTCGCCGGCGCGCAGCGCCGCCGCCCGACCGAAGACGATCAGATCGAGGAGGCTGTTGGTGCCCAGACGGTTGGCGCCATGCACCGAGACGCACGCCGCCTCGCCGATCGCCATCAAGCCCGGCACGACCGCTTCCGGGTCGTCCTTGGCCGGACAGATGACCTCGGCCTTGATGTTGGTCGGAATGCCGCCCATCACATAATGCACGGTCGGAATGACCGGGATCGGCTCCCGGTGCGCATCCACGCCGACAAAGGTGCGCGCCGTCTGGACGATGCCGGGCAGGCGTTGGTCGATCACATCCGGGGGCAGGTGCTCGAGATGCAGGTGGATGTGGTCCTTCTTTTCGCCGACCCCGCGGCCTTCGCGGATCTCGACCGCCTCGGCGCGGCTGACCACGTCGCGCGAGGACAGATCCATCTCGCGCGGCGCGTACCTGGGCATGAACCGCTCGCCCTCGCTGTTGGTCAGATAGCCGCCCTCGCCCCGCGCGCCTTCGGTGATCAGGACGCCCACGCCGTAGAGACCGGTGGGGTGGAACTGGATGAACTCCATGTCCTGCAAGGGCAGGCCGGCGCGCAGCACCATGGCGCTGCCGTCGCCGGTGCAGGTGTGTGCCGAGGTGCAGGACTGGTACACGCGGCCACATCCGCCCGTCGCGATCACGGTCATGTTGGCGCGGAACCGGTGGATCGATCCGTCCTCCAGGCACCAGGCGAGCAGACCGCGACAGACACCGTCCTCGTCCATCAAGAGGTCGAGAGCGAAATATTCGGTGAAGAATCGCGCGCGGTGCTTGAGGCACTGCTGATAGAGCGTGTGCAGGATGGCGTGGCCGGTGCGATCGGCCGCGGCGGCGGCCCGATGGGCCATCGGGCCCTTGGCGTATTCGGTCGTATGGCCGCCGAACGGCCGCTGGTAGATCTTGCCGGCGTCGGTGCGGCTGAACGGCACGCCGAGATGCTCGAGCTCGACGACCGCAGGGATGGCCTCGCGGCACATGTATGCAATCGCGTCCTGGTCGCCCAGCCAGTCGGAGCCCCTGACCGTGTCGAACATGTGCCAACGCCAATCGTCCTTCTCGACGTTCCCGAGGGCGGCGCTGATCCCGCCTTGCGCCGCGACGGTGTGGCTGCGCGTCGGATAGACCTTGGTGATGCAGGCCGTGTTCAAGCCGGCCGCGACCATGCCGAGCGTCGCCCGCAGCCCCGCGCCGCCGGCACCGAGCACGATCACGTCGAAGGAATGGTCGATGATGTCGTAGCTGTTGGGCATTGGATCCCTCCTAGCGGCCGAGGAAAAGCTTCAAGACAGCGAGCATGCTGGCACCCGCGAGGATCACCGCGGCGGCGCGGACGAGCAGCTCGGCGGCGAGCAACCGGGCGCGCGTATGGACATAGTCGAGAAGAATCGAGCGCAGGCCGATCAGCGCATGGGCGAGTGCCGCCAGCACGAAGAGCATGACGAGCAGCGCCGGCACAGGCGCGGCCAGCCAGGCGGCCGCCGTCATCTGGTCGGACTTCGCCAACGACAGAATCGAGGCGGCGAAGTAGAGGCCGAGCGGGATCAACGCGATCGCCGTCAGGCGCTGCAACCGCCACTCCCGCAGTCCATCGCGCGCGCTGCCCAGCTGCCGCACGCGCCGCAGCACGGTTTCATCGCGTAGCGCGGTCGCGTTCGATGGAGAGGGTGCCTTTGCCATCGCAACCTCCTAGGCCAGAAGCACATAGAGCCAGGTGAGCGCGGTCAGCAGCGCGGTCGCGGCCAGGACCGCATAGCCGCTGCGATAGGCCTGCCGCAGTTCGAAGCCGTAGCCCGCGTCCCAGACGAGATGCCGAATCCCGTTGCACAGGTGATAGAAGAACGCGACCGACCAACCGAACAGCAGCAGCGTGCCGACCGGCGAGGCGATGAAGGCATGGATTGTCGCGAACAATTCTCCGCCTGCCGCCACGGCGACGAGCCACACCGCCAGTTGAATCGAACCCACTGCCAGCGCGATCCCGGTGAGGCGGTGGAGGATCGACAAGGCGGAGGTAACCTGGAAGCGGTACCAGGTTGGGAACATGAAGGGCGATATCGGACGTTCCATGGTCTGTTGCTCCTCAGTTCTCAGCTTTGATGCGGTCCGTCGTGCTGGGCTGGTCCGTGATGGCGCACGGTGCAGAAGCCGCGCAGCTGCTGCATGACGTCATGATCGTGCTCTGGCGGCGGCCGGCTGCCGCCCAGGATCCAGTCGAACAAATCGGTGTCGGGGCAATCGAGCAAGGCCTCGAACCGGTCGAGCTGGATACTGTCGAGGCGCGCCAGGGACGCTTCGGCGAACGCGCCGAGGATGAGGTCGTTCTCCTGCGTCCCGCGATGCCAGCAGCGGAACAGCAGCCGCCTGCAGCGGACATCCGGTCCCGATAGCAGGTCGGACTTTGACATTGTCGTGTTCCTCCCGGATGTAGTGCTCAAGCAGCCACATAGACCCTGCGCGATGCGCGATATATCCCCCGGCTGGGGGACACGCTGCGGTGTTTGGGGGGAGGCGCGAGGGCTGAGCGCGTGGTCAGGTGGTGTGCGCCGCTTTCCGGTTACCAGCGACGCTGCGCCCGCCAAGGCGGCGTCACCAGCTCCCGGCCCGCAGGTTAGGCGAAACACCGGCCGGCCAGTGGCCAGATAAAGGGCCTCCAGCAGCGCGAGCCAAACCGCCGGCCCGATCGTGAACGATGGAAAATATGATGTGGAACGAGACGGTGAAGTCCTAGCGTAGCGCGTTTGTCCGGCGTGATCGGTGGCCTCCTCGGCCGTCTCGCTCGCGATCTCCGGCCGGCGCCCCAAGGCCGTCGACGATCGCCGGATCGTCGTGGGCGAGGACCGCAGCGACACCGCCCCCGCCGACCTCGCCCTTTCGCGAGGAACTGCGCCCGAGTTCGATGAAGCCGAGAGCTCCATCGTCGAAGACCACGGCCTGCACCCGCAGACGAAGCTGCTTGAGGCTGCGAAGATCGATCACGAACATCGTGAGTTCGCCCTCCACCACGATCGGCGCCGCCTTCACCTCTTCGCGGACGATGCCAGTGATCTGCCGGGGGTGGACGACGGTCCTTGTCATCGCAAGCTCCTCCTTCTGCACCATCTGCGTTGGCCTCAAGCGGCGTTTTTCAGACCGAGCCCTGACCAGATGCGAGTCAGGGCAATGACCAGGCGATCAATGTCCTCGTCGCTATGAAAGGGTGACGGTGTGATCCTCAGTCGTTCCGCACCCCTCGCTACCGTCGGGTAATTGATGGGCTGAATGTAGATGCCATAGTCATCAAGCAACTCGTCGCTGATGCGTTTGCACAGCACTGCGTCACACACCATGACGGGCACGATATGGCTGTCATTGTGCAGATAAGGCAGGCCCTGCTCGTCGAGCCGGTACTTGAGGGCGGTGACCCGCTCCTGGTGCCGCGCTCGCTCCACTTGCGATCCCTTCAAATGCCGGACGCTTGCCAGGGCGCCGGCAGCGTTGACCGGCGGAAGCGCGGTCGTAAAGATGAAACCTGAGGCGTAGCTTCGTATGAAATCGCAGATCGAGGTGGATGCGGCGACATACCCGCCTATGCCGCCGAATGCCTTGGCCAGGGTGCCTTCGATCACCGTAAGCCGATGGCTTTGCCCGTCGCGCTCGGAAATGCCGCCGCCGCGCGGGCCGTAAAGACCTACCGCGTGCACCTCGTCCAGGTAGGTCATCGCGCCGTACGCGTCCGCGACGTCGCAGATTTCCGCGATTGGAGCGATGTCGCCGTCCATTGAATAGACCGATTCGAAGGCCACCAGCTTGGGCCTTGCCGGCTCGATGCCCTTCAGCTTGCGCGCCAGGTCCTCGACATCGTTGTGCGCGAAAATTCGCGTTTCGGCCCGGCTATGCCGAATACCCTCGATCATGGACGCGTGATTCCGCGAATCCGACAGCACAACGCAGCCCGGCAGGCGCGACGCCAGCGTGCTGAGACTTGCCCAGTTCGACACGTAGCCAGAAGTGAAAAGCAACGCTGCTTCCTTGCCGTGGAGATCAGCCAGCTCGCGCTCCAGCAGCACGTGATGGTGATTGGTGCCGGCGATGTTGCGCGTTCCTCCGGCTCCGGCACCACAGCGATCCAGTGCATCGTGCATCGCATCGAGCACCGACGAATGCTGGCCCATGCCCAGATAGTCGTTCGAGCACCACACCGTGACGCTTTTCCGACCATTCCGTCCGTTGTGGATGGCGCGCGGAAACGCTCCGACCTGCCGTTCGAGATCTGCGAACACACGGTAGCGGCCCTCGCGCCGCAACTGGTCGACCTGTTGCCGAAACTGCGCTTCGTGATGCATGGCGCTTCCTTGCCCTCAGTCGTCGTCGTCATGCCCTGCACCAGCCTAAATACGCCCTGCGCGGCGCGCGATATATCCCCCGGCTGGGGGACTCTCTGCGGTGTCTAGGGGGAGGCGCGCGGGCTGAGCGACGGTCAGGAGGCGTGCGCCGCTTCCCGACTACGGACAATGCTGCACACCGCGACGTTCGAATCTCAGGTCCCCGCGCTGAGAGAAACGCGCATCCGATGCTCGGCTGACGCCATCAGGGAATGTTCTCCACCATCATTTCCCAGACATCGTGACCCTTGCCCTGCAACATCGCCTTCGCGCTGTAGACCGCCATCCCGACCACGGCCTCGGGTGAGACGAAGGGCGAAGGCGGCGTCACCAGTTGCATCGGCTTCACCTTCACATCCAGCAGCGCCGGACCGGGCTCGGCCAGCCAGGCCTTGACCGCCTCCTCGAGCTCGCCGGCCCTGGCGACGCGACGTCCCCACAGGCCCATCGCCTTGGCGACCGCGCCGAAGTCGGGATTGAGAAGGTCGGTATAGACGGGCACCAGGCCCGCCGCCTTCTGCTCGATGTCGATGAAGCCCAGCTTGCCGTTGTCGTAGACGACGATCTTGATCGGCACCTTTTCCTGCACCACCGTCAGGAGCTCGCCCAGCAGCATGCTGAAGCCGCCGTCGCCGGCCAGGCAAATCACCTGCCGGCCGGGCTGGCACTTCTGCAATCCGAGAGCTGACGGCATGCCGCTCGCCATGGTGCCGTGCAGCAGGCTGCCGAAAGTCCGGCGCCTGCCGCCCGTGTCGACGTGACGAAGCATCCAGACTGCCGCCGTGCCGTCGTCGGCGGCAAACAAGGCGTCCGCGGCCGCGTGCTTGTTGACGATCTGGGTCAACCAGGTGCCCGAGATGGCGGCCTCTGGGCCGGATACGGTTTCGGCCTTCGCCGCTGCCACATCCGCCTGGTGGCGCTTGACATGAGCCGCCAGGAAACGACCGCTTTCATGTTGGTCGAGGCGCGGCAGCAGCGCCTGCAAGGTCGTCTTGATGTCGCCGACCGCGCCGATGGCGACGGGGTGACGTCGGCCGATGTGGGTCGGATCGGCGTCGATCTGGATGATGGTCGCCCGGTCCGGGTAGAACTGCGGCCAGGCGAAGTCGGCTCCGAGCAGAAGCAGCACGTCGCAGTCGAGGACGGCATGGTAGCCGGCGGGCCCGCCGATGATGCCGGTCATGCCGACATTGTACGGATTGTCGTACTCGACGAAGTCCTTGCCGCGCGAGGTGTGGGCCATCGGCGCCTTCAGCCGAGCCGCCGTGGCCACCACCTCGTCATGCGCGTCGGCGCAGCCGGCGCCGGCATAGATCGTGATCGCTTCGCTCTTGTTGAGGATGGTCGCGATTTCATCGAGATCCGCGTCGCTCGGGCGAACCAGAGGCCGCCGCGCATGAACGGCGTACGGGAGTTCGTCGGCGGCTGCGGCATTGGCGATGTCCGCCGGCACGACCAGCACGGCCACGCCGCGCTTCGTCAGCGCGGCCTGGCAGGCGGCGACCGCCTTGCGCCGCGCCTGCTCGGGCGTGACGATCATCTCGCAATAGACGCTGCAGCCCTTGAACACATCGTTGAAATCGATCTCCTGGATCGATTGGAAGCCGAGGTCCTTCCGCACGATCTGGGTCGCGATCAGGACGACGGGCGCGCGGTTGCGATGGGCCTCGTAGAGGCCGTTGATGAAATGCAGGCTGCCCGGCCCGCAGCTTCCGGCGCACGCCGTGAGGTCGCCCGTGAGCTGCGCCTCGGCCCCCGCCGCAAAGGCGCCGGCCTCCTCATGGCGCACGTGGACCCACTCGATCTCGCTGGCATCGATGGCATGGGCGATGCGGTTCAAGGTGTCACCGACGATGCCGTAACACCTCTTCACGCCGGCCGCCTGCAGCGTTTCGATCAGGACATCCGCCACTCGCTTGCTCATCGTGGAACCTCGCGCGTCGCACACGAAAACCGTCGCAGGGTACATAGCTTTGCGGCAGGGCCCGACCTATCCCCCTGATGGGGGATGCTCGACGTCATTGGGGGATGCGAGGCGGATGAAGGTGCCGCGGCTCTACGCGGTGCGTGGGGGTGGCTCCGCAGCGATCTTTTCTCCGCTTAGGCTGGAAACCATCATATCGCGCAATTTTGAGGCGAGGTCGGCGCTCACGATCCGCAGGAAATTGGCGCGTAGTTCGGGTCTGCTCGCCGTGAACTCTCTGAGGTGTTGCAAGTCCCATTTCACCAAAGCTGCAGGACCGCACGCCACCACATCCACTGGACTGGCCAGACCGCTGTAAGCACTCACGTCTCCAATGAGCTGACCGGGTCGAAGCGCCATTCTTATCTTGTTGCCGAGAGCGGCTTCGACTTCCCCAGAAACAAGGACAACAGCGTCTGACACATGCTGGCCCTTCTTGAGGATGACCTCGCCTGGTGACAAGTCGAGCCACTGGGCGAGGTTGACCAGCCTCAAGAACTCTCGCTTGTCGATAGACCTGAACGCGACGCGGTAGAGCTCTTCTTCCCTGTCACTGAGAACGACCGGCCGCCGTTCCAATGCCATGCCGACGATGCGGACCGCGTTGACGATCATGAACGCCGCTCCCCAATAGATCGGCGGCCATAGCTTGTCGTCCTGATAATAGTAATACGGCAATGTCATGCCCTCTCCAACGATCGCCAAGATGCGCAGCGTGAGGACATTTCGCACCGAGTACGCCGCGAGGAACACGATGTTCGAGAAGTTGACTAGCCCGTTCAGTCCGAAAACCTGATCAGCGACGAACTCGTACATAAAGACTCCTGGAAAGCTATCAGACGCCCCGACCGCCCAGCTCGCTCCATCGCGTTCGAGCGTCGTTCGAGCTTCCCTGTTGTGGTGATCCATGAGCCATCCGACGACCAACAAATTCGAGAGCGGGCCGCTTTCGGCGGCCCTTGCGCCGAAGCTCGCCGGATTGGCTATGTCGCCTCTATGTGAGACGCGATCCAAACCTATGAGATTTTTATGCGCGCTTGCGCAGGCCCTGCGCACAGGTCTTGCAGACATATTGCTTCGGCAATATTGGGCAACCGAGCGCTCGAGCGCTCAATGCATGAGACCCAACATCTTTGGATGCTCCCAAAGAAGCAGACAGGTAGTGGAGCAGAAACACGCGAGGCCCTGCTTGATTTCTCCTGTATCAGTCTCGCGGTAGTGCGCGAGAGACATAACGCCTTGTCCGTAGAGGAAATGGCACCCGCATTCCGGGCATTCCCAAGGTATTCGCAGGTGCTGGGGGATGACGAAGTGTTCCGGACATAGTGAGTGAAGCATTACAACCTCCTATGTGCCCGTATTCGGTGGGACGAAACACAGTACGCGGCCGTAGTTGAAGCAAAGATGTGCTCGTTCAACGTCGGGATTGCGCTCGCGTACGATGCGGTCCTCGGGGACCATCACCCACCTGCCGTCGTCCGTTTTGGCCCACCAGCTCCCCGCGCGGACTTCAGCTGTCGTTGGGTAGCAGTCGCCCGTGGTCTGGCCGTCCTGCGTTTCCCTGCCGTTGCAACAGGACGCATTCGTGCCTGGCTGCTTCCACTTGGAATAGTGGTCGGCGTGATGGAGGTGATGGCCGTTGTCCTGCGCCCTAGCCTTCGGTGCCGTGGCAAAGGCGACGATGAAAACCGCCAAGATCGCGGCGATGCCGATGTAGGCGGACGACCGGATAATGGCGGACGGCCTGAGCGTGTCCACAGGCGCGCGCGGCGGGGTCACTGGCACGGTTCCACCTGTGACGTTCGAGGCGGTCCGCTCGCTTGTCCCGGCTCACGGGCGTGGCCGACGCGCTGCCAGTCCGGAAAGGCAAGGGGACGCCAGCCACGGTTGCGGTCGAACTTCTTCCAGGCGCCCTCGGGCTGGGCGAGCCGGTCGGCGATGGCGTAAACGACCGCCGGATGATGGCCGAGGCCGCAGTGGCTGCCATTGACCTCGATGTTTTCGGCCTGGGGCCCGTCCTTGTTCAGGCAAGCCTGCCAGGCGCAGATGCCGTCCGTGCGGCTGAAGATGGAGGTGGTCGGCACCGGCGGCGGCTCGGCCAGCGTATCCAGCAGGCCCTGGTCTTCGATCCTGCTGCCGCTCGCGATCTCATAGGTGCGCCAGGCATTGGTCGATTTGGGCGAGCCGGCGAACGGACTGCCCAGGCTGATCAGGCAGCGCACCCGATCGGGCACGATCTTGGCGAGCTGGCGGGCATAGAGGCCGCCCAGGCTCCAGCCGACCAGGCTGATCCGGCGCTGGCCGTAACGCTCGAACAACGCATCGATCCGCGCCAGCATGTCGCGCTCGAGGTTGGCCCGCATTCCGAAGTTGCGTCCCAGTTCCCAGCCAACCGCGGCGTAGCCGTGCGACTCGAGAAAGCTGCGCAGAGCGTAGGTGCTGCCGTCGTCCGCGAGCAGGCCGGGAAGCACGAGGACGGGATGACCGTCCCCCGGCGGCGTGACGGAGGAGAGCCATGGGCGCATGAGCCAGAAAGCACCAAACTCAGGCAAGACACGCGCTTCGAGCAGCCGGAGCGCGGTCGACGGAGGAGGAAGCGTCGCTTGTGCCGCAGACATCGGGTCTATCCTTCTAGGCCCAGCCGTCTCGCCAGGCGTTGTGCGTTACGCCGGAGATGGCGGCCCTTGGGCGCCCGGTCTCGTTAAATTGGGTAAATAAAAATAGCCGCGGGTAGCGCGTGAGCACGCGTACCGCCTCGGACCGCTCCGCAGCCCGCAGCCGTCGCATAGACCGACGGCCGCGGAGGGGAGTTTTCCCGCCGTGCAGTTGTTCGGCGAGCGTGCAACCGAGGCACCGGACTATGCGGGCCGTCGTCGATTGGAGCTACGGTTTGCCGCGCGAGGCCGAGCACTCTACGGCCGAGGCTGCAGCAGCGGTGACTATGGGATTCTTTTGTCTAGCGTTGCGACCATCGGAACTCTCGCGGCGTGGTCCCGAGAACGTGACGAAAATGACGGGCTAAATGGCTTTGGTCTGAAAAGCCTGAGGCAAACGCAATTTCCGATAGTGAGAGATCCGTCTGAGCCAACATCTCCTGCGCTCGTTCGACTCGCTTCTGCGTGAGGTAGCGGTGCGGGGTGACACCGGCCGATTGCTTGAACTGCCGCGCAAAGTGATGCATCGATAGTCCGGCGGCTGCAGCCAGCATTGTCAGATCGATACTTTCACCCAGATGCACCTCCACGTATTCACGCACGCGCCGCAGCGCGCCGGCCGACAGTCCGCCATGCGCGCGCGGTGCCGGCGCGAGCTTCAGGAGATTGCCAATCGAGTCCAGACGCGGACGCGTATGCAGATTGATGGTCGTTGGAGTGCTCGAGGCGCTCCTGGTGTGATCAGGCGGAGTCACCAGAGCGGGCCAGCTGTCGTTGCTGCCGGCGACCAGCAATCGCGTCCAGATATCGGATAGGTCCTTGCGCCGAAAAAGGTCGAGGTCTTGTTCGAAGAGCGCCCACAAGCTGATACCGGCCAGCAGTGCGCGATCATCGAGCAATAGCGACCTGCGTGCGACCCGGTTCGCGCCAACGATGCGCAGGTTGGCGTCGATTGCCATCAGCATGCCGTGAGTACCGCCATCGGGCGGCGCCACTGCAACGATCCACGCTCGACGGAACTGATCGCGAAAAAACCGCTCTTCGATGGCGCGCGCCGACCTTATTGTAAGGGCGCCCGTCAGCGCATGCGCTGCTTCCGAAAGCTCGGGATCGATGGAAGATACGTCCAACACAGCGATCAGCCTCCCATCGACCCCGAATACCGGCGCGCCCGAGCAGCTCAGGTCTACGTGTCGCGACCTGTAGTGCTGGCTTCTGTGAACGGTGACGGGTCGCTCCTCGACGATGCAGGTGCCGATGCCGTTCGTGCCCTCCACCTCCTCGGACCACACGCCGCCGAGCCAAGTGCCCCAATATTCGAAACGGCTTGCCAACGCCTGTTCACCGCGGTGTTCGACGGCGACGCCCGAACTATCGCAGAGCAGGACGGTATATCCTGCCTCCCCAACCACTTTATATAGTTGGTCGAGCTCCTCTTGAGCCGTGAAGATGAGCTCTTCGAGCGGTCCACGAAAATTCTTCAGCTCGCCAGGCGTGAGGATGCGCGGCGCCTTGCTGTCGTCAGGATCGACGCCGTGCTTGTTCGCCGATCTTTGCCAGGAGCTTGATATCTCCTCCATCTTGGGCGGAGGCGTCGCTCCCTCGGCAACCGAATAGACGTGGTCAGCGTGCCCTGCCGCCCTGTGGAGAGAGCCTGCAAAGCGCTCCGAATCTTTCATCCACCCCAGTCGGCCCATGATGGACACGCTCCAAGCGACCGGCGCCATCCAGTTTGCGACCGCGGTTGGAGCGAAGCGCGCTGGCCTGCGGCTGCCGCCGCGCCTCGAACCATCGCGGAGCCCCATGAGCGCTCAGTCGAAGCGGTATCAGCGTACCTTCGACGGCTAACCCCGGCAATCCCTTCCCGCAGGGGAAATGACCGAGGCCGCGAAAACCGCAAAAGCCTCCTCGCCCGATCAAGTCCGTCCAAGAGGGGCGTGACCATTCCTGGGACGCTCTCGTCACCCGACGGGCTTTTGGCACTTCGCTCCGAACAGGCAAACGAGAGGCCATACCATGATCAACACGTCGATCAACACGTCGCATCCGGGGATCACGCCATACGATACTGAAGCCGCTTCGGATCTCGATTCCGCAACCGGCCAAGCTGGCACCATCGGCGACTGGGCAGCCAGTCTCGCGAAGCTGCTGAGGGTTGCTTTTCGCGAGGTCGACACGAATCGAGAACGCGCCAAAGCCTCCATTGCCAAGGCATCATCGCTGCTTCGCGCCCAAATCGAAAGGTCGTCGTTCGATCCCGCCCACAATCGGCTTCACCTCGAACAGGACGCCGAAGGCCAAATCCGCAGCGACCGCTCGGAAACTCGCTGCAGACGCAAAGATCGACGTGAGGTATGGGCGAAAGTCAGCACCTCCGCAGCTGCAGGGGCGGGCCGGCTGCTGCTTTGCCTGATCGCGATTGACGTTACGCGTCGGAAGCAGGCCGCGGAGGCACTTGGCGATGCGCAAGCAGACCTCGCCCATGTCGCGCGGCTGGCGACGATGGGTGAACTCACCGCGTCGATCGCCCATGAGATCAACCAGCCCATCAGCGCAATCGCAACGCAGGCCACTGCCTGTCTTCGGTGGCTAGAGCGCGACAAGCCTGATCTCGATGAAGCGCGAGAGGGCTTGATCCGTGTCGAGCGTGAGGCCAGGCGCGCAGGCGATGTGGTTCGAGGGCTTACAACACTCGCCAAGAGGTCCGGACCGCAACAATCCGAGGTCGACATAGACAACGCCATCGAAGAGGTTTTGAGCTTCATCCGCAGCCAGATCATTCTGCACGGCATAACGCTTCACAGCGATCTCCACGCCGGCAATCGTTCCGTCTACGGAGATCGGGTTCAGCTGCAGCAGGTACTCTTGAACCTGCTCATGAACAGCATTGAGGCCATGAGTGCGACGGCCGACCTCCCAAGGATACTGTCCGTGTCCTCGGAGCTCACGGTAACCGGCGGAATGCTCATGACGGTCGAGGATACGGGCGCAGGACTCGATCCAGCGATTGCCGACCGCATCTTCGACGGCTTCTTTACAACAAAGCCTAACGGCATGGGCATGGGACTTTCGATCTGCCGTTCAATCATTGAGGCTCATGGCGGTCAGATATGGGCCTCACCCCCTGCCCCACATGGAGCAATCTTCCAATTCATCTTGCCGGCGCTCGACGAGATGGAACTGCATGTGGAACATGGCCGGCCATGGTGAGCCGTTGCAGATCACTGCAACCCTCGCGATCGCCGGGGCATGGCGAAGGGCTTCACTCTTTGCATGTTGAAGGCCGTGATCAGCGGCCGTGGCGAGGAGACCGTCAACCTCGCGAAGACTTGTCTGTGGTGCCAAGGAGGATTGGCCATGGTCGCGCGCTTGGTGCGAATCTCCGAATCTCGGAGAGTGAGTCCGGCGACCTGCCCATGAACGGACACGCGATCTCGTTCGGGCCGTTTCGGCTCCTTGCAATGCAGCGGCTTCTGCTCGAGGGCGACCAGCCGGTGCGGCTCGGCAGCCGCGCCTTCGACATTCTGGCGGCTCTGGTCGAACGCGCCGGCGAGGTCGTCGGCAAGGACGAACTGATCGCGCGAGCCTGGCCGAAAACCTACGTCGAAGAAGCGAATCTCAAGATTCAGGTGAGCGCTCTGCGCCGCGCCCTCGGCGACGGCCAGGGCGGCCATCGCTACGTCGTCACCATTCCAGGACGAGGTTACCATTTTGTCGCCCCGGTGCGACGCGAGGAGCCATCGCGGGCCCCGCCGCCGACGGTCGCGCCGGCGGTGACGCACAATCTGCCATTCGCAGTGACTCGGATGATCGGCCGCGAGGAAGCCGTGGCGGCGCTCGTCTCGCGACTGTCGCGCCAGCGCCTGGTGACGATCGTCGGACCCGGAGGCATCGGCAAGACCACGGTCGCCCTCGCCGTTGCCGAGCGCGTGACCACCCACTACGAACACGGCGTCTGGCTTGTCGACCTGGCACCGCTCGCCGACCCCCGCCTGGTGCCGAGCGCGGTTGCGACCGTGCTCGGTCTGGAAATGCACACCGAAGATCCGCTTGCCGCCCTTGTCGCTGCCCTTGGAGACAACCGGATGCTGCTGCTGCTCGACAACTGCGAGCATGTCATCGATGCGGTGGCTGGCCTGGCGGCGGCGGTGCTCAGCGGAGCGCCGAGCGTAAGCATTCTGGCGACCAGCCGGGAACCGCTCGGAGCAGCGGGCGAATACGAGTACCGCCTCGTGCCGCTCGGCAGCCCGCAGCCGTCATCCGGGCTGACGGCCGCCGAGGCGACGGCTTTTCCCGCCGTGCAGTTGTTCGTCGAGCGTGTAACCGCGATCGTCGAAGACTTCGTGCTGACCGATGCGAACGCCCCGCTGGTCGTCGAGATTTGTCGGAGGCTTGATGGCCTGCCGCTGGCGATCGAGTTCGCCGCCCCTGGCGTTTCGGTACTTGGGGTCGAAGCCCTGGCCGCCCGCCTGGACGACTCATTGCCGCTGTTGGCGGCGCCGCGCCGCGCGGCAATGCCACGGCATCGGACCATGCGGGCCGTGGTCGATTGGAGCTACGGTCTGCTGAGCGAAGACGAGCAGCTGTTTTTCCGGGCTCTCGGCATCTTTGCCGGCGGCTTTACGGCCGAGGCAGCCGCAGCCGTGGTCTTGGATACGGCAAAGACGCCGATTGCTGCGATCAACCGCCTGGGCGATCTGGTGGCCAAGTCGTTGGTCGTCGCCGATGTCAGCGGCGCCAAATCGCGGTTCCGGCTGCTTGACACCACCCGCGCCTACGCGATCGAGAAGCTTGACGTGAGCGGCGAGCGTGAGCGACTGGCGCGCCGTCATGCCGAGTGCTACCGCGATCTTTTCGAGCGCGCCGAACGCGAAGCGCCGGCGCGGCCGACGGGCGAATGGCTCGCCGATCACGCTCGGGAAATCGACAATTTGCGCGCCGCGCTCGACTGGGCCTTTTCGCCGGGGGGTGACGGATCGATCGGGGTGGCGCTAACCGCCGCCGCGGCTCCCCTGTGGATGCGTCTATCGCTGCTTGAGGAGTGCCGCAGTCGCGCCAAGCTGGCGCTTGGCGCTCTCGGCACCGGAGCGATCGGGGACCCGCGCGAGGAAATGAGGCTGCACGCCGCCCTGGGCGCATCGACATCAAAGGCTTCTGAGATGGGCGCGGCGTTAGCCAAGGCACTCGAGATCGCAGAGAGCCTTGGCGACACCGAGTATCAGCTGCGTGCCCTTCGCGGCCTGTATTTCTACTACGCCGGAAGCAGTCCATACCGTGTTGCGCTGCCATTTGCGCAAAGGTTCCATGATCTGGCAATGAGCAGGTCTGACCTGAACGATCGGTTGCTCGGTGAGCGTATGATGGGCGTGGCCCAACATTTTCTTGGCGACCAGATCAGTGCGCGGCGCCATCTGGAGCAAGTGCTGGCTCACTGTGCTCCCTCCGATCAGGGGCGCGATGTCATTCGCTTCCAGGATATCATTCGCTTCGGCATCGACTTGCGCGTGTCGGCTCGCGTGTTCCTTGCGCGAGTGCTGTGGTTGCAGGGCTTTGCCGATCAGGCGGTGCGCACTGCCGAAACAAGCATCGAAGAGGCACAAGCGGGCGGTCACGCAATGTCACTGTGTTACGCCCTCGCCTTGGCGGCATGCCCGATCGCGCTGTGGGTGGGAAACCTGGCCGCCGCAGTGCGTCATACGGGGATGCTGGTCGATCATTCGAGAAAGCATAGCTTGCTGCTGTGGAGCGATCTTGGTACCAGGCTTCAAAGGGTCGTGGTCCTCAAGGGTGGCGATTTAGAAGCAGGATTGCGACTGCTGCCGGCCGGTCTTGACGAGATCGCCGAGCCCAACTTCAACTTTCTGATCTTCCTGAGCGAGCTGGTGGAAGCCTTGGCTCACGCCGGGCGAGTCGCCGAGGGATTTGCGGTGCTCGAAGCACGGATCGCGCAGTCCGAGGCAGGCTTCTACGCGCCCGAGTTGCTGCGCCTCAAAGGCGAACTTTTCCTGTTGCAGGGCGCGCCTGCAGCCGCGGAAACGGCGGAGGACCTCTTCCGGCAGGCGCTCGATGAGGCGCGCCAGCAAAAGTCGCTGTCTTGGGAGTTGCGCGCGGCGACGAGCCTCGCCCGCCTGCTCCGTCATCACGGCCGCCACGCTGACGCCATCAACTGCCTCCAGCCGATCTACAACCGCTTTACGGAGGGTTTCGACACCGCAGACCTGATCGCGGCGAAACACCTTCTGAATGAGTCCGTGCGTTCACCATGTTGATCTTCTTGTAGTCGGGATTGCCTGTGACCTCCCGACCGACCCAAACTGGAAGCGCAAGCTCGGCCGTCTCCGACGGAAGCTCGACTTCAGCCAGGATTACGCCGTCCAGTATCCCCTTGTAGACATCGACTTGCCATGTAAGCCGACCGTGAGGGACGAAATATCGGGTCTTTGCAAGCTCGCGACGAAGGCAATGGTGGGCGATCAACTCCTCGGCATCGGCTCGGGGTATTTCATACTCAAATTCTGCATTTGCCAGACTTTCCGTCTTCGACTTCACGGCCAAAGTGGCTCGCTGATCGCAAATCCTGACACGCACCTTGCGGCCATTGGCGACTGCGATCAGCCCGTCCCTGATCTCCTGCTGCCGTGTAGAAAAACCCCGCCAGCTTTCGTCACGCACCAAGAACTTTCTTTCAATCTCGACGGCCATGTCTTTCCTCGTTGCCCAGGATAACGTCTCGAGTGGTTTAACAACGCTCGGACATGTTCGATAGCGATGTGCCCTTCCTCGAAGTGCGACCGTTGGTCGTCTCTGGTCCACAGGTCAATGCATCGGATCATGGTTCGCCCCGAATGCCGGTCAGTGCTGCATATGCAAATTCATTAGCTCCGGCCGCGGCATCATGTTGTGGTTGAGATCGGCCATGATCCACAGCGAGCCGACGACGACCAGGATCACGGTGAGGATGCCGAACGCCAGCGCCAGCACGTTGTTGGTGTTGTCCGGTCCGGTCGTGATGTGCAGGAAGAAGACCAGGTGGATGCCCATCTGGGCGACGGCGAGCACGACGAGGCCAAGGGGGACGCCCGGCCCCCACAGCAGGCCGGTGTTGGCGACCCAGAACGATGTGGCCGTGAGGCCCACAGCGAGCAGCAATCCGATCGTGTAGACGAGCACGCCGGCGGACTCCCGCTCTTCGCTTTCGGCAGGCATCGATGGATCTCCGGGCGGCCGGTCGAATGCGGTGTCGGTCATGCGCGGACTCCCATCAGATAGACGACCGTGAACAGCCACACCCAGACGATGTCGAGCGCGTGCCAGAACAGGGAGAAGCAGGCCAGGCGACGCTGCACGGTGGGATGAAAGCCTCTGAGC
>Ga0210407_10000241_pt1 | contig 68548 bp, 60 predicted proteins | sample IncBWC27MmetaG_FD_150860 | JGI IMG/M metagenome (GOLD analysis project Ga0210407, IMG submission 150860) | Forest soil microbial communities from Barre Woods Harvard Forest LTER site, Petersham, Massachusetts, United States - Inc-BW-C-27-M | ecosystem: Environmental > Terrestrial > Soil >...
GATGTATGGCGGAAGCAACAACCTGGTTTCGCTCGGTTACGTGACCAGTCTGGACTACGCCGACCCGCGCACCGATCCGCAGCGCGTGCTGCAGGCGTGGAAGACGCATCCGCTGATTGCCTACTTTCTCGAAGGCGGCAAGATGGTCCGCTACGGTGCCAAGACAGTCCCTTATGGCGGCTGGTTTTCCATTCCACCGGTTGCCGGCAACGGCTGGATGATCACCGGCGACTCGGCCGGCTACCTCAACTCGCAGCGGCTCAAAGGTATCCATCTGGCGATCAAGAGCGGCATGCTCGCCGCGGAAACCGCGTTTGAAGCGCTGGTCGAAAACAACTTCAGCGCGGAGAAGCTGCACGACTTCAAACTCAAAGTTGACGCCAGCTGGATCAAAGACGAACTGTGGGAAGCCCGCAACTTCCACCAGGGATTCGAACACGGCCTGGTCTCCGGACTGTTCCACTCCGCGCTGCAGCAGATGACCGGCGGCCGAGGCCTGCATGAGGTCTATCCCGCGCACGCCGGCCACACGCGCATGAAACACCTGGACGAACTGGAAGCGGACGGCGGCGACCGCGCGCCCATTCTCGGCAAAGCCAAGGGCGACGGCAAACTTACTTTCGATAAACTGACCGACCTCTACCATTCCGGCACCAAGCATGAAGAAGACCAGCCCTCGCACCTGGTCATTGATGACACCAACATCTGCAATACGCGCTGCGTCCGCGAGTTTGGCAATCCGTGCCAGAATTTCTGTCCGGCCAACGTCTACGAAATGGTCGAAGCCACGGACCAGGCCAGCGGCAAAGCCATCCATCTGAATCCTTCCAACTGCGTCCACTGCAAGACCTGCGACATCATGGACCCGTATCAGATCATCACCTGGGTCCCGCCGGAAGGCGGCGGCGGGCCGAATTACGACGGGATGTAGTTTCCCTGCTAACAGGGAAAAAAACAGGGGAGAACGCGAGCGCTTGGATACTCCAGACATGCAAAACCTCGATTCCACGCGCCTTTCGTGGACCTTTTTCCCGGACGGAGTCAATTCGTAACAGGGGAGTAACAGGGAAGGAACAGGGGAGGAACAGGGGGCATCGCACGTGATCGCCGCGATCGGAAAACCCTACCGCTGATAACACTGATGTTCTTGGTTTTGGTTTTTGGTTTTGGTTCTTGCCTGGCTGATTGCTGAGTGCTGATTGCTGTTTTCAGTGTCATCAGTGGTAAGGTTCTATGGTTTTCCTCGCTTTAGGTTTTCAAAGATCGTTCTCTGCGGTCCGCCTGGGCGGACCGGCCGGCCGTATCGGATGTTCCCGGGTTTTGCTAATTGCTAATTGCTAACTGCTAACTGCCAATTGCTTCTTTTATTGCCATTTTGCTAACTGCTCCCAATGCGGCGCGCATGGTACCGCGAACGTCTAGCGAAATGCAATAGCTATTTTGTCTGTGTTTTCAATGGGTTACGAGGTGGTCGCTTTTACCGTTTTTGTTGTCTCTCTTACCGCTGATTTACGCGGATGAACACTGATGTGGCAAGTGCTTTTCCTATCTGCGTCATCCGCGTACTCTGCGGCAGGGTGTTTCCGGGGCTTGCTGATGGCTGACTGCCAATTGCTGGCTGCTAATTGCTTCGTTTCGCCCTGCGCGCCTCTGTGTTCCTCTCTGTGTCCTTTGTGGTTGAGGCTTTGGTTCGGCTTGTGGCTAACTGCTATTTGCCAACTGCCAATTGCTTTTTTCCTGATAAATGTCTTTCGCCAGGGCGCCCGTTTACAACCAGCCCTGAATAAGACAATATGGTCTGTTTCATAGCTTATGAAGCTGCTCGCTGCTCTTCTTCCATACGCGTTTTGTTTGTGTGTGCTGGCACAGTCTCAGGACACGCCTGCCGCGCAGGAACATCCTGCTTCGTCTTCCGCGGTCCAAGCAGACGAGTCTGGCAGCATCGCGGGTACGGTCGTTAATTCAGTGACGGGGAAACCGCTGGAGGGCGTTCATGTCCGACTGTGGGGATTTGGACCGGACAAAAGACCATTTGTTTACGGCGCGGTGAGTAATGCATCCGGGCGCTTCTCGATCACCGGAGTGCCGCCTGCCAGCTATCTGGTTCTCCCGGAGCGCCTGGGGTTCGTCATGGTTCCAGGCCGCAAGAAGGGTCCTGCAGCCAACGGGACGCTGCAGTTGAAGCCGGGGGAGATGGTTCCCGATCTCACACTGGAGATGACGCTGCGCTCGATTATCTCCGGGCATGTCCTGGATGAGTACGGCGATCCGGCAATGAACATCCAGGTCGCGGCAATTCCACTGTCGTCGCGGACGGTCATGGCCCAGATGTATGGATCGGCCACTACGGACGATCACGGTTATTTCCGCATGCCGCTGCCGCCCGGCAACTACTACATCAAGGCGACCGATTCCGAGACGAGAAGCGGCATTCCCGAGATCCGCACCGACGGCACCGCAGAAGGCAGCTACGTTGAGACGTATTATCCGGGCGTGACGGACAAAAGCGCCGCTACGTTAGTGGAGGCAAAAGCTGGATACGAATCGAGCAGTATCGAAATCCGGCTGGCGCGTTCGCCGGTGCTGAGCATCAGCGGCGAGATTGCCGGCATTCCAGACGGCGTTTCGTCCGTGTCCCTCACTACGGAACAGGGAACCAGTCTTTCCAAAATGCACTCGAGCGGCACGCAAGGTTGGAGCGTGATAAACGGGAAGTTAGACGGCAAGTTCATGGTGGGACACCTGAGTTCAGGATTCTACAGAATCTACGCCCACTGCACAAAGGGTGAGCAACCACTGCAAAGCCAGATCGCTGAGATTACGCTCACCGATTCCAGCGTTGAAAATGTCAGTCTTACACTGGCTCCGGGATTCGAGGTCAGCGGCACGGTCAAGGTGCTGGGCGCTTTGTCCGCCGCACCGGCGGTGGTCCGCTCCGTCCAGTTACAGGCGGACGGGCCATCTGGCCCGTCGTATGGCCCGTCGTATGCATCCGAGCCAGTTGTCAATGGCGGATTCAGAATCAGGAACGTATTTGCTGGCCGCTATCGGGTCCTGATCGAGCCGCTTCCGGAAGGCGGCTTTGTGAAATCCGTCCAGGTCAACGGATCTTCTGCCCCGGCCGGCATTGTTGATTTCTCAAGCGGTGTGTTCGACGCAAAGCTGGAGATCATGATCAGTCCTAACGGTGGCCGAATTTCCGGCCGGGTGGAGAGTGACAAAGGGACAGTCATGCCAGTCCTTACGCGTGTGTTCCTTTTCCCGGACCAGGAACCGGCCATGGGGTTTCGAGACTGGAAGATGAGCCAGGTTACTCCAGACGGCGGTTACAGCTTCTCAGGGCTACCTCCCGGCAAGTACCGCGTGGTGATTCCTCCTCCTTTTACGACCGGCGATATCAACGATACCTTGCAACAATACCGCACCAGCTCCGAGGTCATTGAGATCAAGGAAGGCGAAAAGATCGTCAAGAACATAAAAGCGGCCGATGAGGACGGAAATGAAGCGCCAAAATAAGCTATGGCTGTATTTGTTTCTGGCCGTCCTGCTTCCGAGAGCAATGGGGCAGGTGCGGGCAAATTCTTTGCAGGAAGAGAAGCCAGCGAACGTTTCCGGCATCGTGATCAACAGCCTGACGGGTGAGCCTCTGGCCCACGCTCATGTAAGTTTTGATACCTTTGCGCAGACCAAAGGCAGCAGGTATGGCGCTGTCAGCAACGCGAGCGGACAGTTTTCCATTGCCGGCATGACTCCCGGAAATTATCACATGTTTGCCGAGCGGCGCGGCTACGGAGATATGCTGGATGTTGAGGCGAATGGCGCCGGCGCAGCGCTGCAACTCAAATCCGGCGAAAACGTCAAAAATATTGTCGTGCGGCTGGTGCCGGACGCGGTAATTTCCGGACGTGTAGTGGACGCGAAGGGTGCTCCCATGGAGCATATAGACGTAACAGCCGTGGGCGGCGTACAGCCCTACCACGCGCAAACTGATGATCGCGGGGAATTTCGCCTTGGCGGAGTGCGCGCGGGCCGATACTTCGTCCGTGCCTTGACCTTCCCGCCACCGCTGCCTCCAGAGGTCCGCAGCGATGGCACGAGCGAGATCAATTACGGTCCAACTTACTATCCCAATTCCCCGGATGCCAAGTCCGCAGCGCTGGTGCAGCCGCGTGCCGGGCAGGAGACGAGCGGGATTGAGATCAAGCTCGTCCCTTCGCCGGTTTTGAGCGTGAGCGGTACGGCGTCGGGCTTCTCCCTGAAAGAGAATGCGCAGTTTACGGTGGAATTGCGCGGCGCGCACATGCGGACGGAGGCGCGTGTTGGAGCTGACCAAAAGTTTATTTTCTGGCGCGTGCCGCGCGGACATTACCAGTTGTTTGCTCAATATATTGATTTTTCGGCGCGCAAAGCCATGCGCGGCGCTCCCGTGGAGATTGACCTGATCGATTCCAGCATTACCGGCATTCACCTGGACGTCTCGGCTTCTTTTGAATTGAGCGGCCATATCCGGATAGAAGGTGGCGCAGCCTGGAGCGAGGAAACTGCGGCGTATGACATGGATATTCAACCGCTGGGCCTGCGCATAAATATTGAGACGCCGTCGGTCACACTCAATCGGCAAGATGGCAGCTTTAAGATCGAGACGCTCTATCCCGGCCGTTACCGCTTGGTGATGGGTGATCTGCGCAAGGGTTTTTACATCAAATCCGTCCAGCTTGAGGGAAAAGAGTTTCCGAACAGTATCCTGGATTTCCACGGCCCGGCGTCGGGACCGCTGACGGTCGAGTTGGGCAAAGACGGGGCTGAGATTTTCGGAGCGGTCCAGGATGCGAAAGGCCCGGTTGCGGGCATGCAGGTTGCCTTGTTCTTTGATAACGCGTATTCCGATCTGGCCAGCACTACCGTTTCCGGAGCCGAGGGCCGTTATGCTTTTTATGGACTCGCGCCGGGAAAGTACAGGATTCTCGCTTATGACCGCAAGAAGTCAGGTGGCGACTGGTCAAGCGGTCAAGGTGACTGGTTAAGCGACCAGATAGCGCTTTATGAAAGTGTGATTGAAAAGCTCGATGTTTCAACAGGCGACAAGGTTTCCCAGGATTTACGCCTGTTGCCTTAGGTCCTTCATTGTGCAGGCCCTGACTTGCCCCACTGGTCTATAATGACCCCCAGGTTCCGACCACCTTGGCCCTCAGGCATACCGGGCGATTGTGGCGGTTTCTTGCGATTGCAAGGACGAGGGTCCGGATGGAAACGCCTGGGCCTCCCGATTGGAAAGGGACCTTCAGCGCTTTTGCGCTTGCCTCCTTTCCTTCCCTTGCATTTTCGCCGCGCCGAGATTGAGACGTGGCAGTGCCACGTCTCTACGTTTGGATTTTGGGTGGCATCTAGCTTCTTTGGCTGGTTGAGATTTTGCACATGCGTCTTCGCGACAAACACGGGCGAGACATTACCGACCTGCGGGTCAGCATTACCGACCGCTGTAACTACAAGTGTGTCTACTGCCGTACCGGGAATGAAGGCGCCTTGTACTCGGAGCTTCCGTTTGCGGAGTATCTCCGCATGGTGCGCGTTTTTGTTGGGCTGGGGATTGAGAAAGTCCGACTCACCGGCGGCGAGCCTTTGTTGCGCGGCGGGATTGTGGGCTTTGTGCGGGAGATTGCCAAGCTGCGCACGCTTAATGGCGACTCGCCGGACATTGCCGTGACCACCAACGGACATCTGCTGGCCGAGATGGCGCAGCCGCTCAAGGATGCCGGGCTGAAGCGCGCGACCATCAGCATGGACGCCGTGGATGCGGCCAAGTTTGCCCGCATTACTCGGGTCGCCAATGGCTTTGACAATGTTCTGGCCGGGATTCGCGCTGCCAAGCGCGTTGGGCTGGAGCCGGTGAAGGTCAATTGCGTTCTCCTGCGCGGCTTTAATGAAGACCAGATCGTGGAATTTGCGCGCTTCTCGCGCGAAGAGGGCGTTATCGTCCGCTTCATTGAGTTTATGCCGCTGGAAGAAGACCGGGTGTGGTCGCCGGACATTGTTGTCACCATGGACGAGATCCTGGAGAAGCTGAACCAATTCCGTCCCGTCCGGCAGCTTCCCAATGCGCCCAGCGAGACGGCGCGGCGTTACACGTTTGATGACGGGCTGGGCGAGATCGGCATTATCGCGCCGGTGTCGCATCCGTTCTGCGGGCATTGTTCGCGCGTTCGTCTTACGTCGGACGGCAAAGTCCGCACCTGCCTGTTCTCTCTCTTCGACCATGACCTGGCCGGCCAGATGCGCGGCGGGGCGGATGACCCCGCGCTGGCGGACTACATACGGGCCGTGGTCGAGAAAAAAGAGGCGCGCCATCATATTGGCGAGCCGGGCTTCGTCAAGCCTTCCCGCAGCATGGTCCATATTGGCGGGTGAATGCCGGCAATTGTCAAATGGCAATTAGCAATCAGCCAAAAAAGATTTGCCGCTGATTCACGCTGAAGAACGCAGATTGCACCAGCAGCCTGCCCGAATCTTCGGTGCTACTCCCTATTTACCACCCGAAATCCCCCCGCACAGGGGATAATCTTTGTTTAACTGACCAGCCAGCTTAATTTAGGATCGTACGACGAAAAGGGCGTGCATGGCGCTTGCGGTAGAGGTTGCCGGCAAAACTGACGTGGGCATTGTCCGCGCGAATAACGAAGATAATTTCGGCTATGATGCGCGCTACGGGATATTTGTGGTTTGTGACGGCATGGGAGGACAGGCGGCGGGTGAAGTAGCCAGCAAGATCGGTGTGGACAGCATTCTGGCTTATTTTCGCGAAGCGGCGCGGTCCGGCAGTTTTCCCCTGGACGGCACGCCGCTGGACGGAGTGTCTTCGCTGAGCAAGGCGCTGGCCAGCGCTGTTCGCCGGGCGAACCGGGCTGTCCATGACGCAGGCGCCAGGCAGGTATCCCGGGCCGGCATGGGTTGCACGGTGGTAGCGGCCCTGGTGCGCGGAAATTCCCTCAACATCGCCAATGTGGGGGACAGCCGCATCTATTTGCTCCGCGGCGGCACGATTGAGCAGCTTACGGAGGACCATTCGCTGGTGATGGAGCAGGTGCGGCGCGGGTATCTTACTCTGGAGCAGGCGGAACAGTCGGAGATGCAGAACATCATCCTGCGGGCGCTGGGATCGGACGATGACGTGCAGCCCGACATCGAGAACCTGATCACCCTGCCGGGCGACCTGCTGTTGCTGACGACCGACGGTCTGACCCGGCGCGTTCGCGATGAAGATATCGTCAAGATCATCAGCACCTCGCCGTCTTTGGAGAGGGCCTGCGATGCCCTGATTCAGGCGGCCAAAGACAGCCGGGGAGACGATAACATTACCTGCCTGCTGCTGCGAGTGGTGGAGCGCCCATGGTACAAAAGCATTTGGAAGAAGCTGTTTCCCGGAGGCCGTGAATGGCAAAACTCTATTTGAAGTTTGAACAACAGGTCCTGAAAGAAATGGAGCTGACCACAAGTGTCCTGACCATCGGGCGCTTGCCGGACAACGTGCTGCAGATTGATAATCTTGCCGTTTCCGGCCACCACGCCAAGCTCTCCTGGGACACGGACCACTTCGTCATTGAAGACCTCGGTTCTCTGAACGGGACGTACGTGAACAACCAGCGTGTCGGGAAAGCTTCGCTGAAGGATGGCGACCAGTTGCTGATCGGCAAGCATGTGGTGCAGTTCCGCGATGAAGGGAAGCAAGCCCCTCCGCCAGGTCCGGCCAATACCGTGACGCCGACTCCGATGCTGGAGCATACCGTGGTCCTCGACACCAAGAAATCCCAGGAAATGATCGCCGGTATGGCTGCATCCGGCGCTCCGGCCCCAGCCGGCGCGGCCCCGAAGGAGCGGACTGGACTGTTGACTGTCATGGACGGTAAAACCGACCAGACACAATACGTGCTGACCGGGAAAATGACCATGATTGGCAAGTCCCCGATGGCGTCCATCCGATTGAAGGGCTTTTTTGCGCCCAACACCGCGGCGCTGATCAGCCGGCGGGACAACAAATACTTCATCGCCGCTTCCGAGGTAAAGATAAAAATCAAGATCAACGGTGAAGATTCGTTTGGCCAGCGCGAGTTGAAGGATGGCGACATCATCGAAGTGGCCACCATCAAACTTGCGTTTGGTTTCCAGGAATAAACCAGTCGCCGTCACAGTGACCTTTCAAAGGGAAGTGAGTCCATACATGCATATGAGAAAAACGCTCGTCGTGTGCCTTCTTGCGTTCAGTTTTGTTTCGCTGCCGGCTTCCGCTCAATCGCCGTCGCTGCCCTATACTCCCAGCCTGGACGTTACGGCCATGGACAAGTCGGCGGACCCGTGCGTGGATTTCTATCAATACTCGTGTGGCGGCTGGCAGAAGAACAACCCCATCCCACCGGACCAGACCTCGTGGAGCGTCTATGGCAAGCTCTACCAGGACAACCTCAATTTCCTGCGAGGCATCCTGGAGCAGGCGGCCATGAGCGCGGGCAAGCGGGACGCAGTCACCACGGAGATTGGCGATTTCTATGCCGCTTGCATGGATGAGGCGGAGATTGAGAAGCGCGGGCTCGCGGCCATCAAGCCGCAGTTGGATGAGATTGCGCGCCTGAAATCCACGCGGGACATGGCCCCGCTGGTTGCGGCCCTGCAACTTGCTTACGGACGGTCCATCATTTTTGCCAACGGATCAACGCAAGACCCCGATGATTCCGAGTCGCTGATTGCCGAACTGGACCAGGGCGGGCTGGGACTTCCCGACCGCGACTATTACACCAAGGACGACGACAAGTCCAAGGCCGACCGCGCGCGCTACCTGCTGCACGTGCAGAAGGTATTCGAGCTGCTGGGCGATGCGCCGGATGTCGCGAAGAAGAACGCTGCTACCGTCATGAGCATGGAGACGGGCCTGGCGAAAGCGTCATGGACGCGCGTCGAGCGCCGCGACCCTTACAAACTGAAGAACAAAATGACGGTTGCCGATCTGGAGAAGCTCGCGCCCAACTTCGGCTGGCAGGCGTATTACAAGCAGTTGCAGTATCCCCACTTTCCCATCATGAACGTCACGGCGCCGCAGTTTTTCAAAGAAGTGAACGCGCAACTGGCAAGCGCTTCGCTGGAAGACTGGAAGACGTATCTGCGTTTTCACGTGGCCAACCCGGCGTCAGAGTATCTTTCGTCGGCTTTTGTGCAGGAGAACTTCGATTTTTACCGCAAGTATCTGCGCGGGGCCAAGGAAATGCAGCCGCGCTGGAAACGCTGCGTGCAATACACGGACCGCAACCTGGGTGAAGCGCTGGGACAGGCCTACGTGCACCAGGTATTTTCTCCGGAACTGAAAAACAGCACGCTGGACATGGTGCGGGGCATTGAGGACGCCATGGCGTTGCGCATTCGCGAGCTGGACTGGATGAGTCCGGAGACGAAAGCCCAGGCCATGAACAAGCTGCATGGCATCCGCAACAAAATCGGCTATCCCGACAAGTGGCGCGACTATAGCTCGGTCAAAATCGCCCGCGCTGATTTCCTCGGCGACGTGCAGCGGGCCGTGGCGTTTGAAATCCATCGCGACATTAACAAGATCGGCAAACCTCTTGACCGCGCGGAGTGGGGCATGTCACCGCCCACGGTGAACGCCTACTACAATCCGCAAATGAATGACGTCAACTTTCCCGCAGGCGTGCTCCAGCCGCCGCTCTATGACGCCAAAATGGACGATGCGCCGAACTACGGCAACACGGGCGGGACCATTGGCCATGAACTGACGCACGGCTTTGACGATGAAGGCAGCCAATTTGACGCCAAAGGAAACCTGAAAGACTGGTGGACCAAGGAAGACAAAGCGAAATTCCAGGAGCGCACCAAGTGCGTGCAGGACCAGTACGCGACCTACGTAGTGGTGGATGACATCCACATCAACAGCGCGCTCACGCTCGGCGAAGACGTGGCCGACCTGGGTGGGGAAATTCTGGGATACATAGCGTGGCAAAACGCCACCCAAGGCAAAGACCTGAAGCCGGTGGACGGACTTAGTCCGGCGCAACGTTTCTTTGTGGGCTTCGCCCAGTGGGCCTGCTCCAATGAGCGGCCGGAAGAAATGCGGGTGCGGGCCAAGACGGACCCACATTCACCCGCAAAATACCGCATCAATGGCGTAGCGGTGAACATGGAAGAATTTCAACGGGCATTCTCCTGCAAGAACGGCCAACCCATGGTGCGGGAGAACCGTTGCAAGGTTTGGTAGCGCGAAACGTAGTCCGTCTGCCCCCTGCGGAAGAGCGGTGTTTCCTGAAGGCCGTTCTTCCACCATCCATAAGCACATCCCCCTTGTTCACCAGGAGTACTCCGTCTAAGCGGAGCGTGCAGAATGTGGCATCCTCGGGCCTGCTCGATTGAGTACAATTCGAGATACAGCGTGATACGCGGGGCAAAGGCCCCCTGCCCAACACCAGGTGTAATTGAGATGGACAAGCTCCGGGGCACGGAAAAAGTGTTGCTCGTGGAAGATGAGGACCCGCTGCGCGCCGTGGTAACGGACCTGTTGACCCATCTGGGCTACTCGGTACTGTCTGCGGCGAACGGGCCAGAGGCGCTGAAGCTCGTCGCGGACCACCCGGCTATTGACATGCTCGTTACCGATGTTGTCATGCCGGGCATGAGCGGCCCGGAACTGGCCAGGAAAATTCTGCAATCGCGGCCCAAGTTGAAAGTTATTTTTGTGTCCGGATACACCGCGGGCAAAATGGCAGCCTATGGAAGCTTCAACCCGGAGGCTGTCCTGGTGCAAAAGCCATTCAGTATCAAGGTCCTGACTATGAAAATGCGCGAAATGCTGGACGCCTAAATCTGTATCAGTCCAGACACGGAAAGCGCGGCCAACCCGACACGTTCCGTCCAAACCTCAGCCCGTAACCTCCACATAATCAACCATTTGGAGATTGGCGGCTGGAGTGCCACCATCCTTTCTGTCACAAGTCGTCAATTCATTGTTCAGGGGGATGGTCGAATGGAATTCCAGGAAAAGGATTACCAGAACCGAAGGCTGATTGGGTCCAAGTGGTTCTTCCTGTGGGGCCTTCTTTGGATTATGGCCCTTATGGTCATGTTTCCTGCGCTGGCGCACTGTTAGGGCCGGGAAGAGCACGAGTGCCACCAGGCTTTGGTCTTTGGTCTCTGGTCTCTGGTCTAGCGCGCCGTCTTGCGCACCGGGTATTTGCCTCGCCACGCATACCAGCGGACCTTCAGGACATCAATTCCCATGCGCAGGCCGTCGCGATACGGGTGGAGCGTGGACCGTTCATCGTGCGCCCACACGACGGGCACCTCCGCGACGTGCAGCCCCGTCCGGTGCGCCAGATACAGGACCTCCGGGTCAAAGCCCCAGCGGCTGATGCGCTGCATGGGAAACACCCTGGCGGCCGCGCTCCGGGTAAAGGCCTTAAAGCCGCATTGCGTATCGCGGTAGGGAAGCTGCAAGACCAGTCGGACGAAGAGGTTGAAGACGCGGCCCAATATCCGGCGTTTCAACGACTGCCGCTGGACCTGCAAAGCGGAATCCAGCCAGCGCGATCCGATGGCCACGTCAGCTCCCTTGTCCAGTTCGGCAAAAAGCTTGGAGGCTTCCGAAATGGGCGCGGAAAGATCAGCGTCCGTAAACAACAGCTGTTCTCCGCGGGCCTGGAGCATGCCATTACGTACCGCAAACCCTTTGCCCTGATTGCCCGGGTTCTGTATCAGGCGCATTTCAGGATTGTCCGCTGCAAAGCGGGCCAGGAGCGCGGGCGTATCGTCATTGGAACCATCGTCCACCACGACCACTTCCGCGTTCCACTCCTGCGCGCGCGCGTGGGAGAGTATTCGATCAAGCGTGTCGCCGATGCGCGCGCTTTCGTTGTACGCAGGGACCACAATGCTGTATTTGGGCTGTATTTGATCCAGGCGGGAAACTATACCAAGGGGACTCGCGTATGGCCACACGTTAAGCTGCCGCTTTCTTTCTAAGCATGGCAAAAAACTCCGGGACCAGTTCCGGGTCCAACGATCCCAGCCTTACACTGTGCACCATGGTACGTTCGGCTTCCTCGTGCGTCAGCGCCGGCTTGTAGGGCCGCGCGGTGCGCAGCGCGTCATATACGTCCACCACCTGAAGCACGCGCGCCACGAGCGGAATGTCATGACCGGCGAGCTGGTCGGGATAACCGGCGCCGTTCCAGAGTTCATGGTGATTGCGGATGATGGGCAGCACGCTGCGGAAGGAGTTGAGCGGCCGGCAGATGGCTTCGCCAATCTCCGGATGCTGCTTCATGATTTTCCATTCCTCGGGAGTGAGACTGGCGCCTTTCTTTAAGATCTCATCCGGAACGGAGACTTTACCGAGATCATGGAGATATCCGCCGCGCTTGAGGGCCAGCACGCTATCTTCATCCAAGGCCAGGAAGCGGCCCAGTTCCACGGCCGACGATGACAGCCGTTCGCAATGGTTCAGAGTATAGGGATCGCGCGCTTCAATTCCCAGGGCCAGCGCAAAAAGGACAGATTCGGCGTGTTCCAGTTCGTCGGTAAACTCCTTGAGCCGGATCAGGGAGCGTACGCGCGCAAACAACTCTTCCGGGTAGAGCGGCTTGCTGAGGAAATCGTCCGCGCCGGCTTCAATGCCGCGCACGCGGTCTGCAGGGTCGCTCAGGCCGGTGATCATGACCACGGGAATAAAGCGGGTCACGGGATCTGCTTTTAACTCGCGGCAAAGATCGTAACCTGACTTGCCGGGCATAACCACGTCGAGCAGTACAAGATCGGGGCGGACGGACAGCACCAGGCTGCGGGCTTCATTCGGGTCCCTCGCGGTAATCACTTCAAACCCGCGCGAGGAGAGCAGTTGACTCAGAATGAACAGCATGTCCGGCGTGTCGTCCACGGCCAGAATCCTGGCCGCTCGAGGCCTGGCAGGACCGCGCACGCTGCTGTTGGTCGGAGTTAAGCTCATATGATCTTGAGAGGGGACCTGACGGACGAAAGTTGTCTTCCATCGGCCTTTCTGCGCCGCGTTTTCGTACATGGCCCTGTCCTGGCCGGCTGCTTTGACCGGCTGGGGTAGAAATCTACCGCTCACCGTTTCCTTTATCCCATTAATATATGACCCATTATGCCGTTTGCTGCGTTCCGCGCGCCCCTGTCCTTTGGTGCATGTACCTTGGCAGGTAACTCTCGTCCATTGGCGCTTGTCCAAAAACACCACAGGCCCGGCGCTGATTGCCGCCAGGCCTGTGGTTTATCGGTGTGGCTATCGCGGGCGCAACTTACCTTAGCGGAATTTACTTTTTAGTTCCGCCCTTCTTTGTGCCGGCTTTACCAGCACCGGCTTTTCTGGTGCCCCTTCTTGCGGGAGCTTTCTTGGGGGCCGGTCTCTCGCTTGTCCTGCCGCCGATCAGGCTCAATGAATCAACGGCGTTGAAGGGATACTGCTGGACCGAGGCTTGACCAGTGGACTCCAGCGTGACGTCCACACGGCGGTTGCTGGCCCAGACAATCTTCTGCAGGTTCTGTTTCCTGAGCATTCTGGAGCGCTCTTCAGCCGTCATCTCAGGGTTGGTGTTAACCAGCGCTGACACCTGGGCGGCGGTCAGGTTCTTCTCCTTGCCGTGTCCCTGAGTGTCAACGTTGGCGGCGGGAATGCCCTGCTGGACCAGATAGGACTTGACGGCAGCAGCGCGTCTTTCCGAAAGCGCCAGGTTGAATGTGGAGGAACCACGCTGATCGGCATGGCCTTCCAGAAGCAGGCGGGCATCGGGCTTCACGCGGAGATAACCGTTGAGGTCCTGGGCCACTGCCTGCAATGTTTTCTTCTGGCTTTCCGACAGGCCAGCCTCGGGCTGCCTCGCGGTCGGCAGGTTTAACTGGAAGTAAACGCTGCGGAGCGTCAAGCTGCGTGGTCTCACGTCCACACTGACCTGGCAATCGGCGGTGCCGCCGCGCCCGTCATCTACATGGCCGCTTACCGTAACCGCGCCTTGCGCGCTGGTGGTGTCCAGCCGGACCGATGCGCCGGAGCCTCTGACCTGGCCGCCGGAGGTAGTCCAGGTGTAGCTGAGCGGATCGCCGTCAGGATCGCTGGCGTTGGCCGTGATGGTTACCGGGTCGCCGCTGATGACCGAGCTCTTGTCCGCCGAGCAGGTCATGGTGGGCGGGCGATTCGGTCTCGGATTTACCGTAATGTCGGTGGAGCAGGGAACGATATGGCCGTGTCCGTCATTCACGCTTACGGCGGCGGTGTACGTCCCAGGAGCCGCATCGCCGGCATTCCAACGCACTTCGCTGCCGCTGCCGTCCACACGTCCGCCGGTTGCCGACCAGGCGTAAGTCAGAGGATCATTGTCCGGATCGGTGGCCTGAGCGCGAAGGATCACTATGTCACCCGAGCCGGCGAAGATCGCGTTCGGCGTAGCCGAGCAGGATACGACTGGCGGTCCATTCTGTGGCGGGGGCGGGGGCGGCGGAGCCGCTTCCGAGTAGCCGAAGCGGAAAACCAGCCCGGTGGAGAGGCGCACGCCGTTCTGGCGGTCCTTGCCCGTGGCGTCGTTGAATTTGGTGAACAGGTAATCAGCCTGGAAAGTACGCCAGGCAAAGTGGCGGTTCAAATTCAGATCAAGTCCGCCGCCCAGAAGCGCGCCGAACACGTTCGAGTGGGTACTGGCTACGGATGAAGCAGAAATGCGCGTCATCCCGAACAAAGTATGCGCGAACGGTGTCCATTTGTCATTGTTGTGGGAAGTGAAAGTTGGACCGAACATAAAAGTAAACGCCTTGCCAGTGGTTCCGGGATTCAGTTCCCTGATGCTATGACCGCCGAAATCCGCGGTCAGTCCGAGCCAGGGGCGAACATTCCCGGTGATCTGACCAGTCACGCCGTGCATACTGAACGGTCCATTGCTGGGAGGCGGAACAGCCGCACAAGGTACGCCGGTCGAGAACGGTATGCACAATCCGCCATTCAGGTTCGTCCGAATGTAGGAGTAGCCAACAAACACGTCCACTGCCGGAGTCTTTTCGCCGCGCAGCGGGGAGCCCGAGGAAGGCGGCGCCGGATCCACAACCGCAGGCTGGGACGTGGTGACTGATATCGAGGTAGTCTTTGCATCCGCTGCCGCGGCCTCTTTCAAATTCCTGGCTGGACCTGCGGCATCTTCCGCAAGGGCCGCCGTCAACATGAAGAACCCTAGTACCGCAACCGCAACAGCTCGAATGCTCGATCGCATCGTTTCCTCCTGAAACTGATTTTTCTTTTGGAATACTTCGGGTCACTCATCGAACTCTGAATAATAGCCCATTCTAAAGACCCTGAATTATATACTTCCTGACTCCCAGGATTGGCGCTGGCCGGGTTTTTTCCCGGCAGCTTATAATTGCCGGACTATGTTCCAGCATGGGCGTTTGCTGCCCGTGGTCTGCCTGTTGATTACCGGCAGCCTCGCCGCGCCGAAACCGCACATCATCGTACTTGGGCCGCGGCGTGTGGTCAAAACGTCCGACCTTCCGGCACGCACTCTGAACATCAGGCGCCTGTTCATTGACGGACGATCTAAAGAATACACCACCGGTCCGGCGCACGAAGTGACCGACCGCCTGTTCGTGATTGAGCGGGCCGTCCGTCTGAATGATTCGCTTCCGAACGAACCCGGCAAGACGCCGCGCTGGACCTGGCAAGCCGACGGCTGGATCAGCGTGGACCGCTCCACCGGCCATATTGCACAGTTGGTCCTGCCGGCCTATGATCCGCTGGTATCGGAACCAAGTTGGTACCGCGACTACGCCGCCTATTGCGGCGCCTCCGATGACGGCAGCAAGGTCTACATGATCGTTTCCCAGCTTGGCACGCGCAAACCGGTGGTCAAGAAAGCGTATGTCGGGCAGTCCTGCCCGGCGCCCCGGTGGGAGCGCGGTCCCACTCGCGTGACATTCTCTCCGGCGGACGGCCCCACGGTCACATTCGCGGTGCAGGGGCGCTCGGCGGACCGTCAGGACAACGCCGCGGAGGAAGAGGTCCCTCAATGAAGACTTTGCAGGAGTACCTGGAAGAAGCCGCCGTGGCCCACGGCCATCTCTGCGCCGGACAGGTGTTAGGCGTTCGCATGGCCATGTTCGGCCTGGAGAAACTGGGCATCGCCGATCCCAAGGGCCAGGACCGCAAACGTCTGGTCACGTTTGTAGAGATTGACCGATGCGCCACCGACGCGGTTGCCGTCGTGACCGGTTGCCGGCTGGGCAAAAGGGCGCTCAAATTCCGTGACTGGGGAAAAATGGCGGCGACATTCGTAGATCTGGAAAGCGGGAAAGCGGTCCGCGTGGCGGCCCGGGAGTCGTCGAAGGACCTGGCCAGAAGCCTGCATCCGGAAATTCCCGACAAAAACCAGCAACAGATGCTGGCTTACCAGGAAATGTCCGACGGGCAATTGTTCCAGACGGAGTGGGTCCGCGTGGAGTTACCGCCTGAAGAAATGCCGGGATACAAAGGGGAACGTATTGTGTGCGCCGAGTGCGGGGAAGGCATCAATTTTCAGCGTGAAGTGCGGCGCGACGGCAAAGTGCTCTGCCGCTCCTGTGCGGGGGAGCGGTATTACACGCCTGTGCTTTGATCTTCCGGCCCCGACGGCCTAAACCCATCTTTCATCGTGATCGTGGGCGTGGTGTTTCTTGTGTTTGTGATGGCGATGATGTTGCTTTCCGTGATCGCCTTGCGCTGCAAAGGAAAAGCTGGTGAAGATCAGCACCAGGCCGAGAAGAAACACGAAGCGTACTCTGCTCATATATACGCTCCTCTCTGAACGAAGAGGCCGAACATTCGAGCCGGGCCTATTATGCTACCAAAGCATATTGGGGCCACAAGAATTTGATGCGCCGCCAGTACGGTCTGGATGCCGGCAAGCGGCACAGGATAGCGCTTCCAACCGGCCATGACCTGCCTCAAGACACGGCCTTCACCAGTTTGATATTGTTTCGCCATGCCAAACACGTCGTGGTTGCGGTCCCTGCTGGTGCTCGCCTTGTGCACCTCTCTCAGCGCAAGTGGTTTCGTCCGTTCCGCTCCGGTCAGGGTGGACCGGGAAGGAGAGCGCTGGGCCAGGAAGACCCTCAAGAAACTTTCTCTGGAAGAAAAAATCGGCCAGATGTTCATGGTGCGCGGCCTGGTCCGGTTCATGAACGTGGAGGATCCGGACTATTTGAGGCTCCGCGACCAGATTTCCCGCTATCACGTTGGCTCTGTCCTGCTCAGTGTTCCTTCGGAGGGCGCGTTTCTCTCTCGCAGCGAACCCTACGAAACAGCCATGCTGGCCAACCAGCTGCAGCGCGACTCCAGGCTCCCGCTGATCGTGGCCGCCGACTTTGAGCGCGGTCCCTCCATGAGGCTCAATGGCGTAACGCCGTTCCCCCATGCCATGGCGTTCGGCGCCGCCGGCAAACCCGAGTTCGCGGAAGAGTTTGGCCGGATCGTCGCCAGCGAGTCGCGCGCGCTGGGAGTCGAGTGGAATTTCTTTCCGGTGGCCGATGTCAACTCCAATCCCGAGAACCCCATCATCAATACCCGCTCTTTCGGTGAAGACCCGGCACAAGTCAGCGCCTTGGTTGCAGCCTACATACGCGGCGCGCGGCAGGAAGGCATGATGACCACGGCCAAGCACTTTCCCGGACACGGCGACACCGGGACCGACTCGCACTTGGGACTGGCCGCCGTCAACCGCAGCCGCGATCAAATTGAGCAGATTGATCTGGTCCCGTTTCGCGGCGCCATTGCGGCCGGCGTGGACGGAATCATGGTGGCACATGTTACTGCGCCCGCTCTGGACCCGGACCCAGGCAAGGTCGCTACAACGTCTTCGGCTATCGTCACCGATTTACTGAAGAAAGAGATGCGCTTTCATGGGTTGGCAGTTACCGACGCCCTCGAGATGGGCGGGCTTACCCGGCTGTATCCCCAGGGTGGAGCGGCGGCGTCGGGCAGAGCTGCGGTAGATGCGGTCCGCGCCGGTAATGATCTACTCCTCCTGCCTTCCGACCTGGCGGGAGCCTTTGATGGCGTGCTCAATGCTGTTCGCTCCGGCGAGATCAGGCAGTCTCGGATTGACGAATCCGTCCTGAAAATCCTGGAAGCCAAAGCCAGCGTTGGCCTGAACAAGGGCCGCATGGCAGATATAGGCGCCATTTCCTCCCTGGTGGCCAAACCGGCGAGCCTGGCTTTTGCCGAGAAGGTGGCTGGCGCGTCCATCACCCTGGTGCGGGAAAACGGACGCGTGCTTCCGCTGCGAAATCGCGGAACCTTTAACAACGCTCCCGCGTATGGTTCTGTAGAACATCCAAGCGTACCGTTGGTGTGCCTGGTGCTGACTGACGATATACGCACAGAGAGTGGCCGCCGGCTGGAACGTGAGCTTCGCGCCCGGGTGCATGACGTCCGTATGATTTACGTTGATCCTAGAATCGCCGCCGGTATGGCAGCTTTGGTTCAGGAAGCCATAGGTCCGGCGGAAAAGGTGTTGGTTGCCGTTTACATGGTCCCCACAGCCGGCAAAGTGGTCAAGACGGACGGAGCCGTTCCGGGTAACAGCGTCGCATTGGCGCAGACTCCGGCCGCGTTGTTGCAATCGGTGTTAGACACAGCGCGGGAGAAAACGGTAGTGGTGGCATTCGGATCGCCCTACATTGCGGGTGATTTTCCCCAGATTGAGAACTATATATGCGCGTACACCAATGTCCCGATCTCCGAGGCCGCCGCGGTCAGGGCACTGTTCGGAGAAGCTCCGGTGCAGGGCCACCTTCCCGTCACCATACCGGGTTTCGCGCCACGGGGTACTGGCATCAGGAAGGCGGCAGAGTAAGTTGCAAAGCTTAGAAGGCAAGAAGAATGGGAGCGATTATGACTAGATTTCGGATTTCTGCCGTGCTTACCGGCGCGGCAATGCTGTTTTCACTCAGCGGTTGCACCATCTCCACCCACGAGAAAGAAGGCAAGTCAGGCAGCGATAACGTTGACATCCGCACTCCGGTGGGCTCGCTCAGCGTGCGTAGCGGCGAGGTCCAGGCCAGGGACACAGGCCTGAGCGTCTATCCCGGGGCGCGGCTCACGCCCGGTCACAGGAACAATGATAAAGAGAGCGCCAACGTGAATATTGACACCTCGTTTTTCGGAGTCAAAGTGGTCGCCGTGCATTTTCAAAGCGACGATCCGCAGGAAAAGATCCTGGACTTTTACCGCAAAGACCTGGGCAAGTTCGGGAACGTGGTCCAGTGCGACTCAAACAGTTCCCGCGGTTTCGGCAAGCACGATGGCGACGGCCCGGTTACCTGCGAGGAGGACTCGAGCGGCATCAGGGGCGCTACGCTGGAACTAAAGGCGGGCACGCGGCACAACCAGCACATCGTCGCTGTTGAAAAACATGGCAACAGCTCCGAGTTCACTCTGGTGTACGTGCGGCTTCACGGCGGCGACAAAGATACGATTTAGGACAAGCCGGCCGGCGTGCAGATTTGCCAACGAGAATTTCCCGCGGTAAGTTGAAAGAGTGCCGGAACCATGTTATCGCTGCGGAACACCGCTCGAAGAGCCGGTGCCGTTCTGTCCTTCGTGCAAGGCCCCGCAGATCAAAGTTACGCGACAGCAGGAGGTTGTTGCGCCGTCCTCCGGCAATGACCTGGCTCCGTCTTTCTTCACAGGAGCACCTCCGCCACCCAGGCCTGGAGATATTCCGGGACCTGCCTGGGCATCTCCGGCAAGTCGGATTCAATGGAAGAAATTCCTGCTCATCGCTCTGCCCTTTGCTTTGGTGAACGGGTGGGCCAGCCTCAATCCTTTAGGCTGGCTGATATTGGTTCCGGGCAGTGTGATTTGGGCCATCTTCATCTATCGCCGCAGGTTTCCGGGGCCGCTGTCTGCCGGACTGGGCGCGCGCATGGGCGCCGCCATCGGCGCGCTGAGCTTTGCGTCGTTCGCCGTGATTTACGGGCTGAGCTTGGCGGTGAGGCCGGGCTATCTGCGACAGGAAATGCTCCAAGCCGTTGAGCAGGCCTCTGCGCACAGTCCTGATCCCAACTCTCAGCAGATATTGCAATTCTTCGTTCAAAGTCCCGCAGGGATATTCTTTTATGCTCTAGGCACTCTAGCTGTGGTACTGGCTCTGCTTCTGCTGTTTGCAACCGCGGCCGGCGCTCTCACGGCAACGCTTTCCAAAGGCAGATCTAACGGCTAAAGCTGGCGGAAGCGTGTGAGAGTCGAACTCACCAGACCCAGCAAAGCTAAGTCTCGCCGGTTTTGAAGACCGGAAGGGTCACCGGACCCCATGCGCTTCCGCGGATACTCAGTGTACAAGAGCGTTCAAGCTGCAACACCTTTTGTAATCAAGAAAACAAACTTTGAAACACAGAGGAACGGAGTAAACAGAGGATATTTAGAATTCATTCCCTCTGTTTACTCCGTTCCTCTGTGTTTCAAAGGTTTTGTTAGCTGCTAACAATCCGCAAAATATCGTACTTCACTTCCACGCCTCTCCCGGGAAACTCACTCTCAATCCGCTGCTTCAGTTCAGCGACGGTAGGGGCCCCGTTCTGGCCGTTGAGGCCGCGAGCGTCGTCCATGAGAATCACATGTCCTTTGACGTTGTGGCGCAGAATGGCTTCCAGTTCGGTTGTGAGCCGCTGCTTATCTCCCTGCAGGCCGGCCCAGCCGTAGTAGCCGGCGTCGAGCCAGAAGAGCGCTGGCTCGCTGATGGTCCTCAGCAACTGCGGAACAACCTGTTGGCTGTCGCCTTCCATGATGTGTACGTGCGGATACCGTGTGAATTTCCTGGCGGCGCGCTGGGCGAGTTGATGGTCGTATTCCACGGAATAGATCCGGGCAAAGCGGTGTTTCATGGCGGCGACCATCTCACCGTAGTAGGTGCCGGTTTCCACCAAGGTGCGCAACGCGTATCTCTCAGCGTACTCGCGCACGGTCTTTTGCTTGAGCAAATGCGGCGACCGCACTGGCTCGCCGCGCAGTTTCCAGTACCAGTAGTCGGGATAGTGGCCTAGCGCCTTGTAGGCTCCATAGAGCGGTGTCCGCTGCAATATTTTTCGGAAAGCCTTCAATCCAACCTGCTCCTGAAAACAAGTTCCTTCCGCAATCAGCCTTCGAGAATAGAGCATGCGTGATCAGGGTGTCCACAAAACCGATCAGGTGAAAATTTGCCGTACACGTAGCATGCATTGCTAGACTTGGAAACCAAGGTCGAGCAAGTTCATGCCAAACGTTAAGCGCCGGTTGCCATTCGTCCAGCTCGACGTATTCACGTCCGTGCCGCTGGAGGGAAATCAGCTGGCGGTCTTTACCGACGGTCGCGGGCTGAACGATGCCGAGATGCAGGCCCTGGCGCGGGAGATGAACTTTCCCGAGACGACGTTCGTTCTTCCGCGGGACCAGGCCACCGAACGCGAGCGCGGCGTGCGCGTCCGGATTTTTACCGTGAATGAAGAGCTGCCATTCGCCGGCCATCCAACTTTGGGTACGGCCATGGCCGTCCGCGGTGACAGTGGCACTGAGGAGATTTGTCTGGACTTGAACGTGGGCAAGATTCCGGTGCGTTTCTTATTGAAGGACGGGCTCCCGTTTGGCGTGATGACGCAGCGCGATCCCGATTTCGGGCAAGTACATCCGCGCGCCGCGGTCGCCTTTGCTACGGGCCTTTCCGAGTCAGATCTGGCCGCCGATCTTCCTATTCAGACCGTCAGCACCGGTAACGCGTTTGTCATTGTGCCGGTCAAGTCGCTGGCCGTGCTGCAGGGTCTTGCGCCGACATGGGCGCGGATGAACGAGTATCTGGCCAAGACCGATGCCAAGTTTTTTTATTTTGTGTCACAAGAAACCCTGGACCGTGAAGCCAGGCTGCAGGCGCGGATGATTTTTTACAATGGAGAAGATCCGGCAACCGGATCGGCCGCGGGACCCTGCGCGGCGTGGGCCGTGCGCTATGGCGTGGTCCGGACGGGCGAGCAGGCGTTGCTGGAGCAAGGCATTGAGATGAAGCGCCGCAGCCGCATTTTTATCAGCGCGGACCAGGAGGGTGACAAAATTGTAAACGTGCGCGTCGGCGGCCACGCCGTGGAACTGGCGCGCGGAGAAGTTGCTCTTTAGGGCTTGCTCCATCCGGGCCGGATTTTTCGCGCCTTTGCGCGTCACGCGCTTCGCTGAAATCTTTTCCACATTTTTTTCCTCTGTTGGCGTTCAGGGTACTTTACACCGATTCCCTCATGCGCCTAATATGCGTCCACTGTTGTTTGAGCTTTGTGAGTTTCACCCAGCCAAAAACAAGACATGAAAAGATTCGCGGCCGCCGGGTTGCGTTCGCGGACGAGAACAGAAAGTTGGGGACAAATGCGGCCAAAAAGGACCATTCTCTGCGTGGATGACAATGAGCAAGCGCTTTCCATCCGAAAAGTCATGCTGGAAACCCGCGGCTACCGGGTCGTACTCTGCACCGACGGCCATCGCGCTCTTGAAGTATTCAAAAATGGCGGAATCGACCTGGTGCTCAGCGACTTCATGATGCCAAACTGCGACGGCGCTACTCTGGTCACAAGGATCAAAGACCTTTCCCCGGAAACACCGGCGATCCTGTTTTCCGGCAAGGTGAAGTTTTGCGATAAGGAAAACAAGGCCGATGTATTCCTGGCCAAAGGGACGGTGAGCCCGGCCGATCTTCTGGAGCGCATACGGCTCCTGCTGGTGAAAAAGCGCGGTCCCAAAAAAGTTTTGGTGGCTGCGGAGAAAGTTGTAGTACCCGCGGAAACCTCGCTTCGCGCCGCTTCCTGACCGGCGCCAGTCCTTTGCAATTCCAGACGCAGGGGCGCAGATCAGATTGCGCCTCTTTTCGGGAGATGCCGCGTTTTGTCATGCCGTGCCGCGATCCGGCGCCTGGTCAGGCACGATCAGTCTGGTAATATCAGATAGTTCCGTGTCGCCCATCATTCAAGTCGAGAACGTAACCAAGGTCTATCGCATTGGCAAAGTTGATGTCCCGGCGTTGCGCGGGGTGAGCTTTGCCGTGCAGCCGCGGGAATTTGTCAGTATTGTTGGTCCTTCGGGGAGCGGCAAATCGACCCTGTTTTATATTCTCGGCGGCCTGACCCGCGCGACTTCCGGGCGCGTAGTGATTGACGGCGCGGACTTTGCCGAGCTCTCCGACGCCCGGCGCACGGAGATGCGTAAGCGCAAGATCGGTTTCGTGTTCCAGAAGTTCAATCTCCTGCCGACCTTGACCGCGCAGGGCAACATTGAGATTGCGCGGGAGATTGCCGGCGGCAACGGCGCCGACCCGGACTTGCACCGCGAGGTCACGCAGATGCTGGGCATTGCCGACCGTCTCCATCACCGCCCTGCGGAGATGTCCGGCGGCGAGCAGCAGCGCGTGGCCCTGGCCCGCGCCTTGATTAATCAACCGGCCATTATCCTGGCGGACGAGCCAACGGGAAATCTTGATTCCGAAAACTCAGCCATCGTTCTCAAGATGCTCCGTGACGCCAATCTGAAATTCGGGCAGACCGTCCTGATGATTACCCACAACCCGGCGGCGGCGGAGGTCGGCGACCGCATCATCCACATGCGAGATGGCCGGATTGTCAGCCCCGACCAAGACCCGCAGTGGACCCGGCACTGATTTTTTTCAATTTGTTTTGAAGCTTGCGCGGTGCTTTTCGAAATCCAATCTCGCGGCCAGGAGAAACTTTCCTTGAAGGACCCTTCCATGAAGAAAATACACCTGGACAAGTCTCAGGACCCAGTCTCCGTTGTAGGTCTGGGCTGCATGGGCATGTCGGAGTTTTATGGCGGCGGCGATGAACAAGAGTCCATCGCAACCATTCACCGGGCCCTGGACCTCGGAATTAATTTCCTGGACACGGCCGATATGTATGGCATCGGCGAAAACGAAAAGCTGGTGGGGCGCGCCCTCCGTGACCGGCGCGACCGGGCCTTTATTTGCACCAAGTTTGCCGTGCTTCGTGACCCGAAAACCAAGGGCTTCATCGGCGTCAGCGGAAAACCGGAGCACGTGAAGTCCGCGTGCGACGCCAGTCTGGCGCGCCTCGGCGTGAGTACGATTGATCTCTACTACCAGCACCGCGTGGACCCGCAAGTGCCGATTGAAGAGACTGTCGGGGCCATGGCGGAACTGGTGCGCGCGGGCAAGGTCAGATACCTGGGACTCTCGGAGGCCAGTGCGGCAACCCTGGAGCGCGCCTGCAAGATTCATCCTATTGCCGCTTTGCAGTCGGAATATTCGCTTTTCAGCCGCGACGTGGAAGGCAGCATCCTGGATGCCTGCAAGAAACTCGGCGTCACTTTCGTAGCGTATAGCCCACTCGGCCGGGGTTTTCTGTCAGGACAGATCAAGAGCATCGACGATCTCGCGGCCGATGACTACCGGCGCAACGCGCCGCGATTCCAGGGAGAGAACTTCGCCAGGAACATGGCCCTGGTGAAAAAGATCGAAGAGTTGGCCGCGCGCAAAGGCTGCAAACCATCCCAATTGGCCCTGGCCTGGGTGTTGTATCAAGGCAGTAATATCATTGCTCTCGCCGGCACCAAACGCAGGACGTACCTGGAGGAAAATGCTGCGGCGGCGGAAGTGAAATTGAGTCCGGCTGAATTGGCGCAACTGGATAAAATCGTTCCCAAAGGCGCCGTTGCCGGGCCGCGTTATCCCGAAACGTCAATGCGTTTAGTCCAGAGCTAACCCGGCTTCTGGCTGCTAGTTGGCTTCCGGGTTGTCCGTACGCGGGTTTTGCCGCGCGGCACGATACGGCGGCTCAATCGCGGGGCGCTTAATCGGAGTTGGGCCCCGTTTGACCCTTTATTTTCACGCCGATATAATAACGGTTGGTTCCTGAGCGGGAGTAACTCAGTGGTAGAGTGCGACCTTGCCAAGGTCGAAGTCGCGGGTTCAACTCCCGTCTCCCGCTCCAAAAGTCAGGTCCTGTCGCCCCCCTCGCAAGCGCGAGGGTTTATGCTGTCAGCAAGCTGGCCGGCGACGGTTGCTATGTCAGGGGCGCGGTACCCAAGTGGTAAGGGAGAGGTCTGCAAAACCTTTATGCGTCGGTTCGATTCCGACCCGCGCCTCCAAAAATGACAGGCGGCTGTATTTCATTATTCCTGCTCAGCGTTGCTCCGCGAAATCCGCGGCTAGGGACGCGTTGGTTCAACGCAGCTCCCAGATGCTCACGTTTCCTCCCATGTCGCCGACCGCGATCAGCTTGCCGTCGGGCGACACCGCTACGGCCCGGATTCCAATCCTGTCGGTCGCGAAGGCTTGTGGCGCGGTGCTGGAAGCGGCTGCTATTCCGATAATTCCATCGCTATCCGCAATCACAAAGCCGTCACGCGTGGGCGCCAGGTCGTAGATGCCCCCCAATCCAACGGAAGGCATTGTCAGCGAATGCGCGCGCGGCTCTCCAGTCAGATAGATGGAGGCCTGGGAAAGAATCGAGAACCTTCCCAGGGCTTTACCGTCACTGGTAATCGCCCAGATGTCACGGCTGCCCACGGACGGGAAAGTCCCTACCGTTCGGCCCGACTCCAACTCCTGGACAGTAATTCCCGTGGCGTCTTTCTTCGCGACCAGCCACGTGCCGTTGGGCGAGAGCGTCATGTACGAGCCGGAAGCAGAACGCAGTTTGCGTTCATTCGCAACATTCCACAAAGCCGCTTGGCCTTCTCCGGCGACAGCGAGCGTGTCATCCGGCCCGAAGGACAGGGATTGAACCCCTGGCGCTTCCAGCCTGTGGACTACCTTCTGTGTCGCCACGTCCCAAATCTCGACGTGCTTGTATCCGTCCGCCGCAATCAAGTTTCCGGACTTTGATATATCAACGTGGCGGGCGAAAACGCTCGGAGACAGCGTCGTCAATATTTTTCCGTTACTCAGATCAAATACCGTGATGGGAGACGGCGGTGTACCGCTGCCCGTGCTGCGCGCTTCCTGGGCCATTACCAGCTTGCTGTTGTCCGCGGAAAACGCCATCCCGGATACCGGCTCTGAATCCTTGGCCCAAAACCGCATTTTGAATCTGGCGACCTTCTGCTCCGCGATCAGCCGCATCCACTGCACAACAACAGCAACCGGCCGCTTGCCAATGTTTTCACCCCGTGCCAGCATGAGTTCCGGCGGCTTTTCGCCATCGAATGAGGTACTGGAGAAGTACGCTTTGCGGTCCGCCAGCCGTACGAGAATGACGCTCCAGGAAGGCTGGTAGGCGGATAGCCCGTTGTCGTACTTGCCGGTTTCCTCGAGCGATTCTTCCACGCACGCTACGGTGCGCGCGCTCGCTGGATTGGTGGCTTCCAGGCCGGGTGCCTTGATCGCCGGATTCCGCGTCCACGCCGCCTTACTGTCCCGGCGGTGAAACAGGATGGTCAGCGGCGCTTCCGGCCATCCATCAGCTGCCTGGGTGACGGCGTATGGTTCCGCGCAGATTTTCGCGGCCGCGCCACCAGTGGCCGTTGGGGCGGCCCTGGTTTGTGATACAGCGCAGGTGTTCGCGGCAAGAAGAAATATCAGGAAGCAGCAACGGAGTCTTCTCATCAGCCCCAGGCACACTCTTTGAAGATACTGCAAGTATTGTGCGTTCCCACGGCGCGGAAGCGCAAGCCTATCCTGATCCAACGAGTTCCTGCTCCGCCGTGGTCTCGCCCCCGCAGCACAGCTCCTGATAATATCTTGATATTCACTTATGACCCGCGAAGCCGTAATTGTTGATGCCGTACGCACACCCCTGGGGCGGCGAGACGGTATGTTGAAGACCTGGCATCCGGTGGACCTGCTGGCGTACGCGCTCAACGGCCTGGTCCAGCGGAACAAGCTCAATCCTGAAATCATTGACGACGTGATTGCCGGCTGCGTGATGCAAGTCGGCGAGCAATCCGTGAACATCGCGCGCAACGCCGTTCTGGCGGCCGGTTTTCCCGAATCCGTCCCGGCCACCACGGTGGACCGGCAGTGCGGGTCGAGCCAGCAAGCCATTCATTTTGCCGCGCAAGGCGTGGCTGCCGGCAGCTATGACGCGGTGATTGCCTGTGGCGTCGAGAGCATGTCGCGCGTTCCCCTCGGAGCGGCGGCCGCGTCGGGGCCGGGGAAACCGTATGGCCCAGCGATGCTGCGGCGCTACAACAATTCGCCCTTTAACCAGGGCATCAGCGCGGAGATGCTGGCGGAACGATGGAAAGTCAGCCGCGAAAGCCTGGATCAATACAGCCTGGAGAGCCATCGCCGCGCGGCCGAGGCCAGCGACCAGGGAAAGTTCACCTGCGAGATTCTGCCCATACCCGTCGAGACGGCAAGCGGCACGGTCCAGGCCACGCGCGACGAAGGCATTCGTACCGGCACTACCATGGAAAAAATGGTCACGCTGAAAACCGCGTTCAAGCCGGATGGAGTGGTGACTGCCGGGAACTCTTCGCAGATCACCGATGGCGCCGCCGCGGTGTTGATCATGGAGCGGACAACGGCGGAGCGTCTGGGCCTTCGTCCCCTGGCCCGCTTTGTGGCGTTCGCGCTGGCCGCGGAAGATCCGGTGCTGATGCTGGGTGCGCCCATTCCCGCCACAAAACGCATTCTGGCGAAGGCCAATTTGAAGCTCGCCGACATCGACCGCATTGAAATCAACGAAGCGTTTGCCAGTGTGGTGCTCGCGTGGCAGCGCGAGACCGGCGCCGATCTTTCCCGCGTGAACGTCAATGGCGGCGCGATTGCCCTGGGGCATCCTTTAGGCGCGAGCGGCGCCCGCCTGATGGCTACGCTGGTCCACGAATTGGTGCGCAGCCGCGGCCGCTATGGATTGCAAACCATGTGCGAAGGCGGCGGCATGGCGAACGCAACCATCATTGAACGCGTGGCCTGAACCTGACGCCCGACCTGAATGCCTGAACTGAAACCCGCAAGGAGAGCAACAACCATGAATATCAAGGGGAGCAGCGCGCTGGTCACCGGCGGCGCTTCAGGATTGGGAGCAGCCACGGTCCGCATGCTTGCAGCCAATGGCGCCAAAGTCGTGATTGTGGACATTAATGAGAAATCCGGCGGCGAACTGGTCAGGGAACTCGGCGCGTCGGTCACGTTTGTGAAGACGGACGTCACCAATGAAGACCAGATGCGGGCCGCCGTGGAACAAGCGGCCAGCGGGCCTGGAGGCCTGCGCATTGCAGTCGCGAGCGCGGGTATCGGCGTAGCGGAAAAACTTCTGGGCAAAAATGGGCCGCACGATTTTCAGCGCTTCATTCGCGTGCTGCAAGTAAATCTGGTGGGCACGTTCGCCCTGGCGCGCGCTGCCGCACTGGCCATGAGCGCGAACAATCCGGACGAGGATGGTGGCCGGGGAGTGATCGTGACCACCGCTTCCGTCGCCGCCTTTGAAGGCCAGATCGGGCAAGTTGCCTATTCTGCTTCCAAGGGCGGAATCGTGAGCATGACGTTGCCGCTGGCGCGCGAACTGGCCCGGTCGGGCATCCGGGTGATGACCATCGCTCCCGGAATCTTCCACACTCCGCTGCTGGGCGCCCTGCCGGAGGCCGCGCGGGCATCGTTGGCCGAGCAAGTTCCGTTTCCCAAACGGCTGGGACAGCCGGCCGAGTATGCTTCCCTGGTGAAACAGATTGTCGAAAACAACATGCTGAACGGTTCCACGATCCGCATTGACGGCGCCATACGCATGGCCGCCAAATGAAATGAAACTCCCGCAACCACCGCTTGTTGTCCTGCTTTTTGTGCTGACAGTGCCGGCTCTCGCCGCACCCGATTGCAAGCAGCCGCTGGACGCGCCAACTCTGCAACGGATCAGCCTCGGGTGGAACCGCGACCTGCAAATTGAACCGGGCGGCAAGTACCAGTTCTCTTTCGCTGTCCTCAGCACCTATGCCCCGCCAACGCCAGTGCCGGCGTGCGCTACCTGGACAATAGAACCGGAAAACAAAGGCGCCCGAGTGGGGGCCACCGGCTTGCTGCGGGTTGAAGACGGAACACCCTCCGGCTCCGTATTCACCGTCACGGCGAATATCGAGCAGGGACGCGCCGAGAGGAAAGTGACTGTCTATGTTTACGACCAGCAGACGCACCCGCTGGTGGGGTTGTGGAGACAGCAGGCGCAGTTTGATTGCGATTCCGGAAAAGAAATGAGCATGACGCAGCCCATACAGGAAGTGGAGTTCCGCGCCAGCGGCCGGTTCTCTGTCACGTGGACGCCCTTTGAGACTTACCGCGACTATTGGGGGCAATACACGACCGATGTCAGTGCCGGCAGCGTGGTTCTTAGCTTAGAAGGAGGAAACTATCAGCCGATCCGGTTTCGTGGGGAGGGAACGTTTGTGCTGAGCAAGAACGGCATGCTGGAACTTCGCGGCGCGTTCCTTGGTGACCCCAGAAGCTACGGAACTGAAGCTCCGGCGCCGGAAAAGATCGGCAAGCAGTGCCGCTACTTGTTCAGCAAAATCGCAACCGCGGACTAACGGCGCCCGGCTATTGATTGGCCGCGCCGGCAGCGCGCTTCTGTGCGATCACCCGGCGCGCGTTTTCCGCAATCTGTTTCGCTTCCGGCAGAAGACCCAGGGCCTTCTGAATCAAAGGATCGGCCTGGGCACGGGCCTTCATCCCGGCTTCCTGGCCAAACTCTGACGTAAACAGTTCGCCCTTGATGGCCGCTTTGGTCCAGTCCTGGTCCTTCAGCAGATCGGCTTCCTGGTAGGAAATCTTCTGCTCGGCCAGGAATTTACGGAAGTCCTGCATGGTTTCGTCATTGACAGAGAAGTCCCTGGCGATGTGCTTGTTCACCAGGTAGTGCTTGGCGAAGTTGAAAAAGACATAGTGTGACAAGACGGCTTCCTGGAAATGGTCGAGCTTGGGCGCATCCACTTTCTGGTCGGGAGTAATTCCGCCGCCGCCGTACACCGTGCGGCCACCGTCAGTCAGCTTCACGTCTTTCTTGTCTCCCGCGGGCGGGGTGCCGCGGTTCATGTAGTAGCTGTAGAGGTCAACGCCGGCGTAATCACGCTGGATCAATCTGCCGCTGGGCGTGTAATACCGGGCCGTGGTGAGCGCCAGGCCGGTATTGTCCGAAAGATTGAAGACGGACTGTACCAAGCCCTTGCCGAAGGTGGTTTCACCCAGGACCAGGCCGCGATCATGGTCCTGGATGGCGCCGGCGACGATTTCCGCCGCGGACGCGCTTCCGCGGTCCACCAGCACAACCAGGGGATAGTCCTTGCCGTCATTGCCTTCTTTGGCGTAGTAAGTCTGCGTCGGCTGTGCGCGGCCGCGCTGCGAGACAACCACTGCCCCCTTCTTGAGGAACTTGTCGGAGACGCTGATGGCCTGGCTCAGCAACCCGCCGGGGTTTCCCCGCAGGTCCAGGACCAGACCTTTCAGATCGCCAAAACGGTCCAGCGCGTCCGATACTTCGCGCGCCGTGGTTTCATGGAACCCGTTCAGGTGCATGTAGCCGATGCCTGGGGCCACTGCAAAAGAGAGATCAACGGAATTGCGCGGGATTTCATCGCGGATCACGCGAAACTCGATCGGGTGCTCAGAATCCTCGCGGGCGATCGTAATGATGACCTGGGTCCCTTTTGGTCCGCGCAACATGTCGGAGACTTGCGTGCTATCCATGTTGTTGGTGGCTTTGCCGTCCACCGCCAGAATCACGTCTCCGGGGCGAATGCCCGCGCGATACGCGGGGCTGCCCGAAAACGGCGCTACCACGATGATCTTGTCATTGCGCGGGCTGATCACCATTCCCACGCCCTGATATTTTCCCTGCTCCTCTTCGCGGAACGAGGAGTAGGTCTTCATGTCAAAGAAATTTGAATGCGGATCAAGCACGTGCAGCATGCCCGGAATCGCCCCGTTGTAGATCACCTTGCTGGGGTCCACCGGTTCGGCGTAATTCTGCTCTATCAGGCTATAGACCTCAGTGAACTGCCGCAGATTGTCCTGGATGTCCGAATCGCGGTTCGACGTCCGCTGGCCGACAACCACGCCCAGGCTGCCGCAAATGAGAATGAAGAAAATGATGACAAAAAAAGACCGGAATGGATTGGCTTTCATAACGTAGAAACCGCCTCGTCTATGTCTATGTACCTGATGCCCGGAGCAACAGACATCTATAGTTTATACGCAGACGCCTGCTCCTTGTTAGCAAAAGAACGGTTGGGGGCCCTTTTCTTGCGTTCCGGCCTGCCAGAAGGCTGGTCCGCTCACTAAAGTAACGCAAAAACCCTTGCCCTGGGCTTGATGACAGTACAATTAGCATGCGCGTCTAACAGATGACCGGGGTGGCTGTTTCGGCGCCTGGTCAGATGGTCGGAGGGGCAAAAATAGCTTGTTTTCGAATCTCCAGCTTCCCGAGCGCGGCGGGTCCAAATGGTCGCTGCTCGCTTCGGTCGCCCTGCATGGGACCGTCTTTCTGGCCCTGGGAATCCGCTTGGGGCCGGTTTTTGTTAAGCCATCGCTGGTGGCCCACGGAGACAAGGGATCGGCCGTGCTTGTTTATTCGCCCAGGCAAGCGAGTTCCGACACAGTGACCGCGCCGTTACCCCAAAAGGCCCGGCTGACTCTTCCCGCCCGTGAGGCGTCCCGGCCCAAGCCGGATTTGGTCCCGCAACCGCAGATCCCAAACCAGCAGATGGCTGACCAGCAGGTTGCTTCCACGCCGGCCGGTTCTCCTTATGGGTCCGACCCGGCTGGCGTCTTTACCGGCGACGAGGTGCGGCCAGCCTTGCCTCTGAGTTTCACCGATCTCCATGTCTCCAGGACAGAATTGCCTCCGGGTGTGGAGGGCGACGTCATCGTGGAGATCACCATCGATTCCGAGGGCCTCGTGGTGGAAGAGAAGCTAGTGAAAACGATCGGGTACGGGATTGACCAGAGGGTGCTGGCTGCGCTGCACGAGTGGCGCTTCCGTCCGGCGACACGAAACGGCGTGGCGATTCCTTCCAAGCACGACGTGCACTACCACTTCCCTGGGTAGTGCCAGCTACCATGTGACCTCTTCCATAACAAAAGTTAAACACTGCTTACCTGCGCTTTGATGGCAACTGGCTTACCTATAGCTGTTATTAGCAGCAACTGTTTAAGGAAACCCTGAAATAGCCTTGATCATCGAAGTAAAGGTTCTTGCGGGTTAATCACCTACTTGATAGGATTTTCGGCCAAGGAGCCATATGGACACAAACCAAATCATTGCAGAGCTGGAAACAGAGAAAGAAAGGCTGGACCAGGCCATTAGTGCACTTCGTGGTCTGGCTGGAGGCAACGGCAGACGTGGACGCCGGGGCCGGAAAGGGCGCCGCCATTTGAGCGCCGCCGCCAAAAAGCGCATTTCAGACATGATGAAGAAACGCTGGGCGGAAAGAAAGAGAGCAAAAGCAGCGTAAGGAGAAGGTTAAAAAAGGGCCGCACTGCCCAGTGCGGCCTTTTTTCTTTTTGGGCCAAAAACAGACTGCCGGGATGTGTGACACTGCGGAAGAGGCAATAGATAATACTCTGTAAAATAGCTATCGTTAAAATAACGACCTTAAGGTAAATGGTCTGCAAGAAAGGTCGTAAAGCCTTCGCGAAAATCCGGGAACCCAATGATCAAATGTTCTCTTTTGTGGCTGGCGTCCGCGTTGTTCTGCTTCCCGATGCTGGGACAGGACAACTATGAGATCCAGGTCTATGGCGCCGATACGGTGGAACCGCGCGCGACCATGGTTGAGTTTCATACTAACGTTACCGTGGACGGAAGCAAGACCGTGACCGCCGGCGTCCGGCCGACCAACCATGCGGTGCATGAAACCATTGAAATCACGCAGGGATTCAACGCCTGGTTCGAAACCGGGTTCTATATTTTCACCAGCGCCCGCTCCGGCGACGGATGGGACTGGGTAGGCGACCATATTCGACCGCGCTTCCGGGCTCCCGAGAAATGGCACTGGCCCGTGGGCGTTAGCCTGTCGAATGAAGTTGGCTACCAGCGGCGAACGTTCGCTCAGGACACATGGACCTGGGAGATGCGTCCTATCATTGATAAGAAACTGGGCCCCTGGTACCTCGCTTTTAATCCGACCTTTGACAAGTCCCTGCACGGCCCTAACGTCGGCAAAGGTTTTGAGTTTTCTCCCAACGTAAAAGTCTCTTACGATTTCTCCAAAGTGGTCAGCGGAGGGCTGGAGTATTACGGCTCGGTAGGCCCGGCCACCAGCTTTGATCCCGTCGCGGAACAACAGCAACAGTTCTTTCCCTCCATTGATCTCAATGTTTCTCCGGAATGGGAGATCAACTTTGGCGTGGGAGTCGGAGTCACGCGCTCTACGGACCATCTGATCGTCAAAGCCATCGTTGGCCGCCGTTTTAGCTGGGGGCATGACCACGATAAGAAGAAAGCCGGGTACTAGGAGAACTCTGTATACGCTAAGCCACGCGTGCGTGCACTATAATCGGCGGTTGATTCCGTACCGCCTGAGGTGCAGATGCTTCGAGTGTTCTGTCTGCTCGCCGTTCTAATTTTGGGAATGATTACAAGTCTTCCGGCTCAAGACCGCTCGTACGGACGTTCCATGGTCATCACCGATCGTGGAATTGTCGGCACCAGCCACTACCTTGCCTCGCAGGCCGGGGCCCAGGTATTGGCCCGAGGCGGTTCAGCTATGGACGCGGCTATCGCCGCGAACGCCGTGCTGGGCGTGACCGAACCCATGATGAACGGGATCGGCGGTGACCTCTTTCTCCTTTACTGGGACGCCAAGACCGGGAAACTCTATGGTCTGAACGCCAGTGGATGGGCGCCACGACAATTGACGATTGAATTCCTGGCCAAGCAGGGCATTACCGCCATGCCCCATGACGGCATTCAGAGTGTCACCGTGCCGGGCGCGGTGGATGGCTGGAGCCAGTCACACAAGCGCTTTGGCCGGCTGCCCTGGAAGGAGCTGTTCACACCCGCAATCTATTATGCGGACCACGGTTACGGTGTGCCGGAGATCATCCATGGCTATTGGCAGAATGACGAAGCCAAGATGCAAGCGACCGACGAAGCCCGCAGAGTCTTTCTTCCTGCCGGGAAAGCTCCAGGCATCGGCGACAGGTTCAGTAATCCGGACGTAGCTAAAGCTCTGCGGCTGATCGCGGACCAGGGCCGTGACGCATTCTATAAAGGCGTAATCGCGCAGGCCATCGTCAAGACGTCAGCCACTTTTGGCGGCGCAATGCAGCTGGACGATCTGGCTGATTTCTCCGCCGAGTGGGTCGAGCCTATTTCCGTCGATTATCGCGGCTGGAAGATTTATGAACTCCCGCCCAACGTGCAGGGCATGGCCGCACTGGAGATGCTCAATATCATAAGCAACTTTGAGCCTGATAAGGACGGGCCGCAAGGCACGGTGGAACTCCACAAGAAAATTGAAGCCATGAAGCTGGCGTATGCCGACCTGTATCGTTATAACGCCGACCAGCGTTTTGCCAAGGTCCCGGTGCAGGGCCTGCTGTCCAAAGACTATGCCGCGCAGCGGGCGAAGCTGATTGATCCGGCGAAAGCCAATTGCGACCCCGGCGCCGGACATCCCGCGACCAGTGACACAACCTACCTGGCCGTGGTGGACAAGGAAGGGAACATAGCATCGCTGATTCAGAGCAACTATTCCGGATTTGGATCCGGCATTGTGGTGAAGGGATTCGGGTTCGCTCTGCAGAACCGCGGCGCGCTCTTTGTGCTTGATCCGCAACACCCCAACGCGCTGGCGCCGCGCAAGCGGCCGTTTCATACCATCATCCCCGCTTTTATGGAACGCGGCGACTTGCACATAGGCTTCGGTATTATGGGCGGCGCCAATCAACCGCTGGCCCACGCGCAGTTTGTTTCCAACCTGGTGGATTACGGAATGAACATTCAAGCCGCCGTGGAAGCTCCACGGTTTACGGTGGCCGGTAACAAGGTGACGTGCGACATTGTGATTGAATCTCGCGTCAAGCCGGAAGTGTTAAAGGCTCTGAGCGAAAAGGGCCACACCTTGACCGTCCGCGGAGACTACACCTCGCTCATGGGACGCGGCCAGGCCGTCCTGCATAATTCCAAAACAGGAATGAACTTCGGCGCGTCCGATCCCCGGGCCGACGGCGCAGCCGAACCTGAGCCACTACCCTAACTCAGACATGTTCTTCCTTGGTTGAAATCATTGGCAGTAACAGCACCGGCTCTTTGAGGAACTCGAACCGGTTAATAGCTGCAACCGCCCGCTGCGCGGTGGCTTCGGTTGTCGGTTCCAGCGTGATGACGAAGGACAATCCGTCTTTCGGCATGTTTGGTTCCTGGATGACGGAATCTATGTTGATGTCCTCGTGCGCGATCACTTCGGCTGTCTTGGCAAAAATTCCAGGTTTGTCTCTTACCGTCAGCCGCAGAAACCAGCATAGCGGCTGAGGCCGCGAGCAATAACGCAGCGGCGCTGCGTCGTGAAATCCCGCCAGCGAGGCGTAGCCGGTTTGTCCGCGCACAATCTGGCGCGCAATCTGCAGGACGTCAGAGAGCACTGCGGTCCCGGTGGCGCCACCGCCGGCGCCCCGGCCATAAAGCATCTGCGTCCCTACTTTTTCACCGGCAATGAAAATGGCGTTGTTGGCGCCGTCCACTTTGGCGAGCATGGAGTCTCGCGGCTCGAGCCAGGGCTGGACGGAAATATGGATTCCATTCTCCGTCAGCTCCGCTGCAGCGACCAGGCGGATCGTCGAGTTCAGCCGGTGGGCGTAATGGAAATCAGTTGCCGTGATGTTGCGAATGCCGCTGACCGGGATTTGTTCCGGATTAATGGAGCAGCCAAACGCAATGCGCGCCAGAATCGCGATCTTATCGCGCGCGTCCAGGCCGTCCAGGTCCAGGCTGGGATCGGCTTCTGCATATCCGGCCTCTGTTGCCTGTCGCAAAGCCTGCGCAAATTCGATTCCATGCTGCTCCATCTGCGTGAGGATGTAGTTGCAGGTGCCGTTCACAATGCCATAGATGGCGCGGACCTTGTCCGCGGCCAGCGCTTCAGAGATGGCACGAATGATGGGGACGCCTCCGGCCACGCTGGCTTCAATGCCGATGGGCAGGTTTTTTTGCCGGGCCAGCGCAAATAATTCTTCGCCGCGGCGCGCGATCAGCGCTTTGTTGGCCGTGACCACGGCCTTGCCGTGCTCCAGGCTCGAGCGGACCACGTCATACGCGGTGTCCGTTCCGCCGATAGCTTCCACCACGATGTCCACGTCGTCCGCGCCAACCACTCGCCGCCAGTCGGAGACGATACGCACGCCGTTCACGCCGGATTCTGAGTCGTGCACCGTCTTGCGGCAGATCTGGGTCACGCGGACCGGGACCCCGTCAGTGCGCAGGCGAATTTCTTGGGCGTTGCCGGTCAGGATCTCCGCCGTGGCGCGTCCCACCGTGCCGTAGCCGATGATGCCGACGCGCACTTCCTTCACCCTTGGCGGCTGGTTTTCCGTTGCCGTTCCTTTTGTTGCCATGGCGTGCTCAAGGCCTCGCGTTCATCTTTTCTTTTTCCTTCTTTTCCATCTGCTCGAGCGCGCGGATTACTGCGGCGGCATCCGCGTCCGTGGGCGCCGCAAGTTTGTCTGCCTGCTTCTGCGCCAGGTATTCAACGTCCTTCAGCATGTGCCCGGTCAGGATGAGGACAACGGTCTCGTGGTTTTTCACAAAGCCTGACCGCACCAGCTTCTTGAGTCCGGCCAGACTGGCCGCTGAAGCCGGTTCGCACCCGATTCCTTCCGCTCCCAGCTCCGCTTTGGCCTGGGCGATTTCTTCTTCACTTACATCTTCGGCCATGCCTCCGGTGTTTTTCAGCACGGCAACCGCTTTTCGCCATGATGCGGGGTTCCCGATGCGTATCGCGGTGGCGCGCGTCTCAGCGTTCACGCAAACCAGCTCTTTGCCGTCTTTTTCCCGCATGGTGCGGACCAGAGCGTTAGCTCCGGCGGCTTGAATCACCGAAACTCTGGGCACGGCGGCAATCAGGCCCAGGTCGCGCAGTTCCAGAAAGCCTTTGCCCAGTGCCGAGCAATTGCCCAGATTGCCTCCGGGCACGACCACGTGATCGGGAACGCTCCAGTTCAGCTGTTCCAGCAATTCGAAGGCGACGGTCTTTTGTCCCTCGATCCGGTAAGGGTTGAGCGAATTGAGCAAGTAGGCGGGAAACTTCCTGACCACTTCCTGCAGGAGTTTCAGACAGCCATCGAAGTCCGCGCGCAATTGCAGCACGTGGGTGCCGTATTCGAGCGCCTGCGCCAGTTTGCCCGAAGAGACCTGTCCGCTGGGCAGAAGAACAACGCTCTTCATGCCGGCCCGCGCAGCGTATGCTGCCACAGACGCCGACGTGTTGCCGGTGGACGCGCAACACACATAGGAAAAGCCCTCCGCCCTGGCCACGCTGATGGCGACGGAAATACCCGTATCTTTGAATGATCCAGTGGGATTCATTCCCTGATGTTTGGCCAGCAAATGATGAAGCCCAAGAGAGACGGCGGGCTTCTCGAGCGCCAGCAGCGGGGTGTTGCCTTCGCCCATGGTGACAACGTGCCGGGACTCCACCCTGGGCAACAGTTCCCGAAACCGCCAGACACCGCTCGCGTCCTCGGCAGCGGCAGAGAGCCGGCGTTGCTTCCAGATACTCTTCAGCCCAGGCGGGCCATCGGGAGCGGACGCGCGCAATCCTGTGTAAGACACTTCCAGCAGTTCGTCGCACTCAGTACAGCGGAACATTGGGGTCACGCGCTGCTGGAGAACGCCGCAGTGTACGCAACGCAGAACGTGCGTTGCGGCCGTCGAATTGAGCGAAGCCGGTGTCATCGCGCTCCCACCACAAGGGCGGCGTTCGGCCGCACACAAACCGAAACGTCAGCCGTGCCGCAGAATTCACTGTGCACGGCACGCACTACTTCGGCCGCTGACGCGGAAGCCACGGCAAAGCAAATACTGAGTTCGCTCGCGCCCTGGGCCACGGCGATCACGCTGACCTGGCACCGGGCAACGGAGGAGAACAAACGACCGAGAATCCCGCACTGGCCTTTCATGGACTCGCCCAGCACGGCCACGACGGCAATGTCATTGTGGACGGCCACCGGAGTCAGCACGCCTTGCGCCAGTTCCGTGCGAAAGATGCTGTGGATCAGTTTTAGCACGCGCGCGCTGTCTTCTTTGCGCAGCACCAGTCCCAGTGCGTGCTCCGGCGAAGATTGCGTGGCGAAGAGGACCTCCGTCTGTTCCTGGCCCAGGCGCAGAAAAAGGCGGCCCCAGAGTTCCGCGGGATTCACGTCGCGGCGCGTGACCAGCGCCATCAGCGTGGCGTGGTTCACGCAGGTGACAGCCTTGACCGCGGAATTCGCGGGCGATGCCTTCTGCGTGATCTTGGTGCCCGGGACTTCAGGACGGAAAGAGTTTTTGATCCAGATCGGTATGCCCGCGTCCGCGGCCGGATACGCCGCTTTAGGATGAATCACCTTCGCGCCGTAATACGCCAGCTCAATTGCTTCGTCAAAACTGATTTCCGGCAGAATCGTAGCGTCGGGACAAATACGGGGATCGGCGGTCAGCACGCCGTCCACGTCCGTCCATATCCATACTTCATCGGCGCGGGTGGCAGCGCCCAGGATCGTAGCGGAATAATCCGTCCCGCCGCGACCTAACGTAGTCGTGTGGCCGTCTCTTGTTGCGCCGCTGTAACCGGCCACAACGGGAACACCGCCAGATTCCAGGACGGGCAGCAGAGCGGCCTTGCAATGGGCCGCGGTTGCTTCCATGTCGGGAAGAGCGTTGCCAAAAGTGCCGTCCGTGACGATAGCGTCTTCCGCCCGCACAAAGTGGCCGTGTTTTCCCGTTTGCTCCATGTAGCTGGCGAGGACCCAGGCGGAAATCTTTTCCCCGAGGGCAGCCAGGGAATCTTTGGTCTGCGGGGAGATTTCCGAACGCAGAGCGAGCAGCGCCTGGCTCGAGTTGCGCAATTGGTCCACAATGGCGCCGGCGAAGTCCAGAGCCGCGCGGGCACGTGTTTCGTCCAGCAGATCGGTGATGAGCTCGCGGTGGATGGACTCGAACTTTTTGACATGAGCTTCCGTGGCGGCGGAATCACCATGCCGCGCAGCGTCCATCGTCTTGAAGATCAGGTCGGTGACGCCGGCCATGGCGGAGACTACAACGATCACGCGGTCCAGGCTGGCGCCGCGCGCAATAATCTCGGCACACTGGCGGAACCGCGCGGCGTCTCCCACCGACGTGCCGCCAAACTTCATGACGATAAGACGCTGGCTGCTCATTTCTTTACCCCTACTCCTGCTCCTCGTTGCTTTATCGCTGGAGAAGGGATTTCCTGTTCGGTTATCGTTGCTCCGGTGTTGTCGGCTGAAGTAACCCGGACCTCAGTCGGAATGCCTTCTTCAGCAAAAATATTCTGGAGCGCCCGCGCAATCTCAGCCTGGTGTCCGCGTGCGAAAGCGATCACCGACGATCCGGATCCGCTGATGGCGATGCCTAAGAGTCCTTCATAGCGCAGACGCAAGCAGCGCTCGATCCCTGGAACAAGTTTCTGCCGGTAGGGCTGGTGCAGTTTGTCATCGAATAATTCGGGGAACAGATCGAATTTTCCCGAAAAGCAGGTTGCGGCAAGGAGCGCGGTCCGCTGCAACGTGTGCAGCACATCAGCCCGTTCATAGGATTCAGGCAGCACCCGGCGGGCCTCATGCGTAGGCACGGCAACCGAAGGGCTGACCACCACGAGCTTAATGTCCTGCGGGAAGAGACTCTTCAGCGTAACCAGACGATCAATGTTGCCGCTCAGCGCAAACACCAAACCCCCATGCAGGGCGGCCGCGGCGTTGTCCACATGGCCTTCCAGTTCTTCCGCGGAACGCAGTATCTGTTCGGCGACAATGTCCTGCTCGCAGTACTTCGCGCCCAGCAGCAGGCCGGCAATTACTGCAGCCGCACTGCTCCCCAGACCAACGCCAATGGGAATCTCGCTTTCTACTACCACGTGTCCACTAGGCACGCGTCCGCTAAAGAGAGTAGTCGCGAAACATAGAGAGCTGAGGACCAGGTTGGAGCGGTCCAGCGGGAAGCCTGCGGGAGCGTTGCCCTTATAGGCGATCGTCAACTCGCCTGCTGCTGCCGGCGCAAACCACGCCCGGAGATACAGCTGCAGCGCGAGCCCGCCGCAATCAAAGGCACAGCCCAGATTGGCGGACGTGGCGGGCACGGTCACCTGCCATCCGCGCGGGTTTTCTTTTTGATTGAAATCGCTCATCGTCTCTGGTCCAACCGCTGGTCCTAAAACACGAAACCCACTCGTTTCAGCGAGTGGGTCTTTGATCTTTCTATGATTGCGTGATCTCTAAGCCGCCTCGCCGGAATGTCGCATGCGTGTGGATGTATGTGTTGTGCACATACCCTTGGCTGTGGCGATGATGTTCCGGCTACGACTCATGATCCACGCAACTATAAAAGGTAGTGGTTTTGACTGTCAAGCTCACTTTGGTACCCTACCGGAGAGGGACTTCTACGACGTGGTACTGCGGGCCGCGAAGTCGATGACCGCTCTTACCTGCTCGCGATCCAAGCCGTCAAACCATTGAATGATGTCATCAATGCTGGCGCCGGCTTCCAGGTTTTCAAAAATCGTCGCCACTGGCATACGTATGCCTCGCAGCACCCAAGCGCGGCTTACTTTGCCGGGAACGCTTTCCACTGCCGGGCATTGCGACCAGTCCTGAGCGGCCATAAATCAATCTCCAGGCTCCATTCTATTACCTTGCCCCACCGAAACAAGCGAAAAGGCTCAGTTGGAGCTTCGGGCCTTTCTTGTTTTTACTTGCAAATCTTAGGACGCCAGCCCGGCAGCGCCTTGACACCCCTCCCGCCTGGCATTTAGCCTATAAGTCTTAGGTCATGCGAAAGATGCGCCAAGACGCGTGTAAGTGTTGTTGCGAAGCAACGCACGTGTCTCTGGCTGCCACCTAAAGCACTTAGTACAAATTTAGGAACAGGCCCATCGCCAGAGACAGCGGTGGGCTTTTTGCTTTTTAGGGCGTTGGACAACTCACTTACAGGCGAGCCAGGATGAGCACAGAGACAGCAACAGGATTACAACCCGGGACGAAGGAAACCAAGGCGCAGAAAGCCGAGCGGCTCAAGCGGGAGAAGAACCCCTGGGAAGCGCTGGAAGAGATCCGCGGTTTTGCGCGCCAGGGACACGGGGCGATCCCCGAAGACTGGCTCAAGACCTACTTCAAGTGGTGGGGCGTTTATACCCAGGGTGATGGCGCGGGCGTTACCGGCGGAAGCGGCGGCGAAGGCAAAGCCACTCCTTATTTCATGCTCCGGATCCGTCTTTCCAACGGGTTTCTCAGTTCCAGCCAGCTTCGCAGCGTTGCCTTGCTGGCGGAAAAATACGGGCGCGGCGTAGCGGATATTACCGTCCGCCAGAACATTCAACTCCACTGGATCACGATCGAAGACCTGCCCGAGGTGCTGCAGGAGCTGCTCAATTGCGGCCTTACGTCCCTCGGCACCTGCGGCGACGTGACCAGAAATATTACCGGGTGCCCTCTCGCCGGCGTGGACGCCAACGAGCTTTGCGATGCTTCTCCGCTGGTGTTCCAGACAACAGAGATGCTGGCGGGGAATCCCGAGTTTTACAACCTGCCGCGAAAGTACAAGATCAGCATCAGCGGATGCCGCGATTGGTGTTCCTATCCGGAAATCAACGACCTGGCCTTCACTCCCGCAGTCCGCGAGCGTAATGGAGCCCGCGAAGTTGGTTTTTCCGTCCGCGTGGGCGGCGGGCTTTCTACCGATCCGCACCTGGCTGCGCGGCTCGACGCGTTTGTTCGCTGGGAGCAGGTGCTTCCCGTGGCCAGGGCGGTGAGCGAGCTTTTCCGCGCCGCCAGCGAACTGCGCGAAAGCCGTGAGCGCGCGCGGTTGAAGTTCCTGTTCCTGCAACACGGCTGGACGGCGGAACGGTTTCTGCGTGAACTCGAGGAACGGCTGGGATTCAAGCTTGATCGTGCTGTTCCGGAAGACGTGCCCGCTGATGTGTTTCGCGACCACGTGGGCGTGCATGCCCAGAGGCAGCCGGGATTGTTCTACGTGGGTGCGTCCGTGCTGCGCGGCCGGATCACGCCGGAGCAGATGCGCGTGGCCGCCGACCTCGCGGAGCGGCACGGAACGGGCGAACTGCGCGCCACCAACACCCAGAACCTGATCATGGTGAATGTTCCGCGGGCGAAGACGGCAACGGTTGCGCTCGGGTTGGAGACGGCGGGCCTTCACGTGGCTGCGTCTTCTTTTTGGCGCGGTGCTGTGGCCTGCACCGGCTCCGAGTTTTGCAAGCTAGCCATCACCGAGACCAAGGCCTTTACCCGCTGGCTGGTGGAGGAACTGGAAGAGCGCATGCCCGGCTTTGAGCAGCAGGTAAAGCTCAACGTTACCGGGTGCCCCAACAGTTGCGGCCAGCACCGTCTGGCCGATATCGGGCTGGAAGGCAAGAAAGTAAAGGTAAACGGCCAGATGCAAGACGCGTACTACTTCTGTCTGGGAGGCAGCGTCGGCGAACATGCGGGCTTCGGGCGCCCTGTCGGCTACCGCTGCCCGGCGGACGAAGTGCCGGAAGCTATCGAACGCCTGTTGCTTGTTTATGAAAGCGACCGCAATACGGGCGAAAACCTGCGCCGGTTTTTTGCCCGCCACTCGGAAGCGGATTTACGTTCTTTCCTGGCCGGTGAAGCAACAGCAGCCGTGGAACGTGATCGCGCGGCGGGCCGTCCGCCACATGAATTGGAGGCTTGAAAAATGCCCTTGTATCCGATCTTTCTGAAGCTCGAAGGCCACAAAGTCCTGGTCGTGGGCGGAGGACCCGTGGCCGAGCAGAAGGTGGAGGCCGTGCTGCGTTCTGCGACCAACGTCACGGTGATCGCGCCGCAGGTCACGGAACGAATTGGCCTCTGGGCGGAGAAAGGGCTGATCAAGCACGTTGCCCGGGAATATCGTCCCGGCATGGCGCAGGGATATTTTCTGGTGATCTCCTGCACGGACTCCGAGGCCGTGAACCGCGCGGTGTATGACGAAGCGAAGAAATCCGGCGCGCTGTGCAACGCGGTGGACGATCCCGGCTTCTGCGATTTCTACGCTCCGGCCGTGGTCAGCCGCGGCGAGTTTCAGATCGCAATTTCAACCGGAGGAAACAGCCCGATATTATCGCAGGAAGTGCGCAAAGATCTGGAACAACAGTTTGGTCCTGAATACGAAAACTGGACCGCCTGGCTGGGACGCATGCGCGCCGACCTGCGGAAAGTACTGCCTCGCACGCAGCGGCGGAAGGAGCTGTTGCATCTATTAACATTACTTAGGCCCCAAAGGACACCCAAGGTTCTACAAGATCTCAGGAGGTACTGACATGGACCACTCGACGCAAACCGAATTGGCCGCAAGACTAAGGGACGTGCTGAAGGAGCACCAGCGCGATGGCCTCAGCATGATCGGCGGCGTGGACAAGCTGGTTACCAGCCTGGTCACCGCCGTCCAGGCATGGATTGACGAAGGCAGCTCGTCAGGACGAAAGAGCGCATAGTCATTCTGTTAGTTGTATGAAAGGCAAAGTCTACATTGTCGGAGCCGGGCCAGGCGCGGCGGACCTGCTGACGTTGCGCGCCGCAGCGGTGGTGCGTGTCGCGGAAGTCGTGCTGCACGACGACCTGGTGTCCCAGGAAGTCCTCGAACTGGTGTCGCGAGACGCACAGGTGGTGAACGTCGGGAAACGGTGCGGCCATCGCGGTATCAGCCAGGAGCAGATCAACGCTCTCATGGTGGAACACGCGCAAAGCGGAAAGCGCGTGCTGCGCCTCAAGTCCGGCGATCCGGCGGTGTTTGGACGTCTGGGAGAAGAACTCGACGCATTGCGGAAGGCGGAAGTCCCGTTTGAAATTGTTCCCGGCGTGACTGCGGCCGCCGCAGCCGCGGCCAGCGCCAACGTGACGTTGACCGACCGCCGCGCGGCATCAGCGCTGGTGCTGCTGACGGCCCATAATTCCAGACAAACGCGGTTGAGCGAACCCATTGTTGATGCGGCAAACGCAACGTTTGCTGTCTATATGCCCGGCCCGGAGTATGGGCGCACGGCAAGTGAATTAATCGACCTCGGACTGAAAGCCAGCGCGCCCTGCGTGCTAGTCTCCCATGCGGGGCGCGCTACCGAGAAAGTGCACACCACGACTCTGTCCGGCCTGGGTTCCATCTCCGGTGTCGCCGCCCCGGCGGTCTTGATTGTGGGCGAAGTAGTCCGGACCGGCGAGACTTCCGGCCCCGTCGAATCAGCATCGCTCCTGGAGCATGCTTCCAGCGCACCGCCCCAAATACCCTGAACCTCACCTCGCGCTCCGCACCCTCCGTTGTTGGCTCCGAAAGTACTTGTTTGTCCGGCGGCAAGCGCTTAGACTGGCGGCCAATGACTGCCGCTGAATGTCTGTCGGTTGTTGTCCCCGCGTATAACGAAGAAGCGACGTTAATCGCGGTGGTCCAGCGAGTCGTGTCCATCCCAAATCTCCACGAAGTGATCATCGTGGATGACTGTTCGAGCGATAGAACAGGCGCTATCGCCGAGGAATTGAGCCATCGCTATCCCAAAGTGAAAGCCGTGCGCAGGAAGGTCAACGGCGGCAAGACCGAAGCCCTGAAGACAGGTTTCGCGCTCACCACCGGCGAGATCGTGATCATCCAGGACGCCGACCTCGAATACGACCCTGCCGAAATCCACGATGTCATTGCGCCCATCCTGGGGGGCAGTGCCGACGTGGTCTACGGTTCCCGTTTCCTGGTCCGCAAGGCAACGCGGGTCCTGTATTTTTACCACTACCTCGCCAACAAGGGGCTCACCTTCCTTTCGAACCTTCTTACAAACATCAATCTCACCGACGTGGAGACAGGATACAAGGCCTTCCGCGGCGATATCATCCGTAACATGATCATCACCAGTTCGGGCTTCGGCTTCGAAATTGAAGTGACTGCCAAGGTCGCCAAGCTCCAATGCGCCGTCTACGAAGTGCCTATCTCCTATTACGGCCGCACGTACGAGGAAGGCAAGAAAATAGGCTTCATCGACGGTTTTGCAGCCGCGTGGTACATCCTGAGGTTCAACCTGCTGTGCGGCTTGAAGGGCTCATTCCGGGTCCTCCCGGCACATCGGGCGCGCTCTCTCTCGCACTCGCAAAGGGCCTGAGATCCGTAACCGGCTGGAACATTCCTCCCCCCGCAAGTGTCAATTCTCTTAGCGCGCGCCAGGAGAAAACAAAATGGCAACGGGCTTTGCAGGTTCGGGCCGGAGTACGCCCGAAATTAACGTAACTCCGCTGATTGACGTGCTGCTAGTGCTGCTGATCATCTTTATGATTGTGCTTCCGCACCATGAGCTGGGAGAAATGACCGAACTTCCGCAACCCAGCACCGATCAGACTGAACCGCATCCGGAAAAGATTATCGTTGTCCAGATTCGCGACATGGGTCCCGGCCAGCGTCCCGCTTTGAGCATCAACACGCAGGACGTTAGCTGGGACAAGCTCGAGGCCACTCTACGGGACATCTACATCCTGCGAATGGACAAGGTCGCGTTCCTGAAAGGCGATCCGGACGTTGATTTCCAGTTCGTGGCGGACGTGGTGGACACCAGCCACCACGCCGGTGTGTTGCGCGTGGGGCTGATGGGAGCGAATGATTAAGCGAAATGTGCCTGGCGCTCATCCACCAGCGATGGACGGGACCAGCGTAATCTCGTCACCGTCGTGGAAGCTGTAATTGTCGCCCAAGAAGCGAATATCTTCGTCGTTGACGTAGATATTCAGGAAGCGGCGCACTTTGCCTTCCTGGTCGCGCAGATGCGGTTTCAGTTGAGGAAAGCGCGCTGCCAGCGCGTCCAGCAGATCGTTCAGTCCGGTGGCGGCACAGGCAAAATGGTCGAGCCCCTCGGTATGTCCGCGAAACGCCGTGGGAATGGATACGGTCACCTTCATGCGTTAGCTTCTCCCGCGGGCGCGGCGATCGCTTCCCGCTCCAGATACTCTTCAAATGCGGACAGCTTGGGCGCAATCGGTTCCGGCACTTCGAACCTGCCGGCCAGCGCGTCGGTCGTCTTCAGCCCGTTGCCGGTGATACACAACACGGTCGTTTCTTCCGGCCGGATGCGTTTCTGAGCATAGAGCTTGCGCGCCGCGCCCACAGTCACACCCCCGGCGGTCTCCGTGAAGACGCCTTCAGTCTCCGCCAGCAAGGTCATGGCGTCGGCGATTTCCGGATCGCTCGTGTCCTCGGCCCAGCCGCCGCTGTTGACGATGGTGTTCACCGCGTAGAACCCGTCGGCCGGATTGCCAATGGCCAGCGAGCGGGCGATCGTCGCGGGCTTCTGCGGCTGGATCTCGGTCCTGCCTTGTTTGACCGCCGTGCTGATCGGGCTGCAACCCGTGGCTTGCGCTCCGAAGAATTTTACTTTCCTGGGTTCCACCAGGCCAAGCTCGGCCAATTCGTCGAACGCCTTTTTGATTTTGGTGATCAGCGACCCGCCGGCCATGGGGACCACCACGTTGTCTGGCAGCCGCCAGCCAAGCTGTTCAGCTATTTCGTAACCCATGGTCTTCGATCCCTCAGCGTAGTAAGGGCGCAGGTTGACGTTCACGAAGCCCCAGCGATGTTTGTCCGCAATCTGCGAGCAGAGACGGTTCACATGATCGTAGTTCCCAGCTATCCGGATAATGCGGGCCCCGTACACCTGAGTTCCCAGGACTTTCGCCGGTTCCAGGTCGGCGGGAATGAGCACGCAGGCGCGAAAGCCTCCGCGGGCAGCTTGTGCCGCAACGGCGTTGGCCAGGTTCCCGGTCGAAGAGCAGCTCACGATATCGAAGCCGAAGTTCCGGGCCTGGGCCAGGGCCACGGCCACCACGCGGTCTTTGAAGCTCAGCGACGGGAAGCAGACAGCGTCATTCTTGAGATAGAGCGATTTGGTGCGGAACACGTCGCCCAGTCCAGACGCCTTCAATAACGGGGTGAACCCGGCAGGCAGAGTGGGCTCAAAGTGTTCCGGCAGTGGCAGGAGTTCGCGATATCTCCAGAGGTTGGGGGCGCGGCGGGCAATCTCGTCTTTGCTGATCCGCTCGCGAATCCAGCCAAGATCGTACGCGATCTCCAGTGGAGCAAAGCATTTCCGGCAGAACGATATTGGCTGGTTGCCCCAGGTTGTCCGGCACTCGCGACATCGAAGTTCGTAGTGTAGTTGCGCAGTCATGTTGTTCCTCGACAAAACTCTCGAAAATGAAGAACTTGCTTCCGTTCGCGGCCTCTCCCGTGAAATTGCCGCAAAAACCAAAAACCCGCTGCCGGGGCAGCGGGTCTGATGATAGCTTCTGGTGGTTCGCTTTATAGACCTGGCTGCCTCATGGGCGTACTCCGCCGATAATCGGCGGGCAGCACATGGCCATGTTGGCGACAGGTGAAAACATTAGAAAGAAGAATATATCTCAAATGCAACTTCTGTGCAATTTCCCAGCGCGCCAGGTCTAAGCCCCGCGGGCTTTGTTAAAATCTTGGGGCAACATGGCGACCAAATGGCCAGACTTTGCGCGGGCACGGCGGAGCACGGCGGAGAAATGGTGAAGGCCGCCATCGCCAGCGGCATCTGTGCTGGCGATTGAACTAGAATGGATATTCCGGGCACTTCCCCAGCGATGCAAATTGTCTCTCATAGAAGATCGGTGGCATCCCGGCGGAGCCGCATTGTGCTGCGCCTGTTTTTTGCCCTGGCGCTTCTCCTGGTCACCGGCTGCGGCCGCAGAGACGTCAGCAGCAAAGGAGAATACGTCTGGGTCTCTGCTCCCGAAGCTACCCTCCGCGACCGCGTGGCCACGATCTACAACAAGGCGGGCATCGTGCATAACGGTGAACGCGTTGAGGTGCTGGAAAGAATGCCCAAGAAGGCTTTTGTCCGGGTGCGCTCGCCGCGTGGCGAGGAAGGCTGGGTGCAGGAGCGCTTTCTCGCCGACCGGCGGACTTACGACCTGGTGCAGAAACTGGCGGACAAGGTCAGAAACGCACCTGTCCAGGCGTCCGCACTGTGCCGCAGCCAGGCCAATCTGCATGCCACGCCCGGGAGAAAAACCGAACATCTGTACTCGCTCGCTGAAAACCAGAAAGTAGACCTGCTCGAGCGCCAGATTGCCGACCGCAACGGCCTCACGCTGAAAGAAAGTCCGACGGATTCCTCGTCCAGCGACGAACCGGCAACTCCCGCCGACAAGCCCGCTCCGACACCGGTTCCCGAAGACTGGTGGCTGGTCCGCGATTCCCAAAAGCGCGCTGGATGGGTCCTGGGACGCCTGCTCTATGTTGAGGTTCCCATCGAAATTGCTCAATACGCTGAAGGCCAGCGGACCACAGCCATCTTCAAGCTGGACGAGGCCGAGGACCGCGGCAAGAAGTTCTCCGAATATCTGGTTCTGCTTACCGAAAACAAAGACGGGCTGTCATACGACTTTGATCAAGTCCGCGTGTTTACCTGGAACTCGCGGGCCCATCGATATGAAACCGCCTTTAGCCAGCACCATGTGTCCGGCGTGCTGCCCGTGGTCATGGGCCGGGAAGCCTTCGGGGACGAAGGCCCGCTCCCGACGTTCACCTGGCATGTGAAAGACGATGACAGCACTCTTCACGAGCAGAAATTCAAATTCAAGTCACCCAGAGTCCAGCGGGTGCTGGCGCCTGGTGAAGGGCCGCCGGCAACTCCTCATCGCAGGCAGCACGGAGCGAAATAAGGCGTTACTGCGCCCGGCCGGGGTCCTTACTTTAGCGACCTCGACTGGCCAATGTCGCGGGGACAGTTTTTTTGATTGGCCGGGACTCCAAGGGCTACAATGGCCCCTGCTGCATACTTTACCCAGAAGGTCCTTACTATATGCATGTCATTCATAAAGAGGAGCGGGAACGGCCGATGGACAACAAGCCGGTACAGAACATTCAGGACTCATTCCTTAACACTGCCCGAAAAGAAAGAATGCCAATCACGATTTATCTCTTGAGTGGCGTAAAGCTGACGGGCCGGATTCGGTCCTTTGATAAATACTCGGTGGTTCTGGAAACCAACAACCAGGAGCAGCTCATCTTCAAGCACGCCATTTCCACGGTGGTCATGACCAGGAGCGGGGGGCATCATACTGACACCCGGCCGCAACCTGCCGTGGAAGACGAGACCGGCGCGACGAAGTCGGAGGGCTAGTCTATTCCCGGGCCACGTTCCCGCCGTTCCCGGTCTTCGGCCGGGATGATGAAAGCAACACGCCGCGACGGGCCGGAACGCGCCTTCCTCGTGGCCGTGGAGTTTCGCCATCGCTCCCGGTCGCAGAGCGACATCGAACTGCCGCGCCAGGCGGTCATCGCGCGCAACAGCGTCTCGGAACCTCGTGGCACGGAAGACAGCGCCTCGGAAAGCGGCAGCGAACGAGCCAGCCGGGCCCGGCTCGACGACCTGGAAGAATCTCTCGCGGAATACCGCGAGCTTGCGACTTCCGCCGGAGCCGAGATTGTGGGCGAGTTTGTGCAACGCCGCGACCGTCCTGATCCGGCCACGCTCATCGGCAAAGGCAAGCTGCATGAGATTGCCGCTGCCGCCGCGTCCGCCCACGCTGATCTTATACTGGTGGACCACGAGCTATCTCCTTCCCAGCAGCGCAATCTGGAAGCCGAAGTCGATGCCCGGGTGATTGACCGCACGCAGCTTATCCTGGACATCTTTGCCCGACACGCCCGCAGCCGTGAGGGCCAGTTGCAAGTCGAGCTGGCGCAACTGGAATACCTGTTGCCGCGGCTCACCGGACGCGGCGTGGAAATGTCGCAGCTGGGCGGTGGCATTGGGACCCGCGGACCCGGCGAAACCCAACTGGAAACCGACCGCCGCAAGATCCACCGCCGCATCCGCCACATCAAGGACCAGGTGGAAGAAGTGCGGCGCGTCCGCGCCCACCAGCGCCAGCGCCGGGAGTCCGTTCCTCTTCCGACGATCGCGCTGGTCGGATACACCAACGCCGGCAAGTCCACGCTGTTTAACGCGCTCACTCACGCCGGCGTGCTGATCTCCGAACGCATGTTCGCCACGCTCGATCCGACGATCAGGGCGATCACTCTGCCCAGTAAGCGTAAGGTCTTGCTCTCAGACACCGTAGGGTTCATCCGCGGCTTGCCGACAACTCTGGTCACGGCCTTTCGTGCGACCCTGGAGGAGGTGCAGCGTGCGTCCCTGCTGCTGCACGTCTCCGACGTCACCAGCCCGGTGGCCCGCGAGCAGCAACAGCAGGTGGACCGCGTGCTGAAGGACCTGGAGGTCAAGGACATTCCGCAAATCCGGGTGATGAACAAGCTGGACCTGCTGCCGGAAGCGCAACAGCGTTCACTCGTGAACAGCGCTTCCACGGTCTACATTTCCGCGGCCAGGAGCGCCGGAATGGACGGCCTGCTGGCCGCGATTGATGCCCGCCTGGAAATTGACGCGGCGCAGCGCCTGCGCATCCGCGTACCCCAGGCGGAAGGCAAAGTCCTGGCGGAGATCGAGGCCCGGGCGCGCGTCCTGAAGCGCTCTTATCGCGATAGTTCCGTCCAGATGGACGTGGAAGCGCCGGAATCGCTGGCCCGAACGCTGCGCCAGTTTGAGGTAAAGCCGCGAGCGGTCAGAAAGACTCGGCGCAAAAAGAGAACTTCCGCCAGCTGACTCCGCAAGGCGACAAAGCCTTTTCCCCTTGACACGGTAGTCAAGATTCATATAATGCAACACTGTGTCATATTCTAAGACGAACGGGGCATCTAAATCGCCTTACCAGGTTCAGGTGCTGGACCGGGCACTGGCCATTCTGGAAGTACTCTCTGCCGAGGGCCCCGATCTTTCGTTGGGTGAAATCTCCGACAAACTGGAGTTGCATAAGAGCACGGCACATCGTCTGTTGATGGTGCTGGAGCGGCATAAGTTTATTGAGCGGAATTCGGTCAGCGGCCGGTATCGTCTTGGCCTGAAACTCTTCGAACTGGGAACGAAGGCGGTTTCGCAACTGGACCTGCGCGAGCGGGCGCGGCCTTTTCTGGAAACGCTGGTCCTGGAGACGAGTGAGACTGTTCACCTCTGCGTTTTGGATGATTCCGAAGTAGTCTACCTTGACAAGATTGAGCCTGAGCGGTCGGTCCGCATGGCCACCAGCGTCGGACGCAGGAATCCCATGCATTGCACCGCGGTGGGTAAAGCGATTATGGCTTATCTTCCGGAGGGTGAGGTGGAGGCGATCGTTCGCAGACAAGGGATGAAGACCATGACCGCCAACACGATTACCAACTTCTTGGAGCTCAAGAAAGAACTGAGCGTTATCCGGGAACGCGGCTATTCGATTGATGACGAGGAGATTGAAGAGGGAGTGCGCTGCGTAGGATGCGTCGTGCGCAACTTTTCCGGCGAACCGCTTGCGGCCATCAGCGTCTCCGGACCGGCTTTCCGCGTAACCCAGGAAAAGGTGGCAAGTCTGGCCGTGCCGGTGATGGCTGCTGCGCACGGTCTCTCGTCAGAATTGGGATTCAAAAAGGAATCTTTGGTCCACGGAGCAAAGGCCGACATTCGGGCTTAGGTAGTTCAACTCGGCGCAGGCCGGGTTTTTTTGTGCTCGTTTTTGGGAATGAAACGCCGTCTCATATTGCGGTAAGACAATAAATGAGGGCGGGCGATTTACTGAGGAGATTTCATCATGAGAACCACGTCGTTCTTCGTCGTCATCTGCTTACTGCTGCTGGCGCCCGCAGTTCTGCCGGCGCAGATCACAACCGCCACTATCGTTGGGACCGTTACGGACAAAACCGGCGCCGCGGTCGTCGGCGCGGAAGTGACGGCCACCAACACCGCGACGAATCTTGCACGGTCCAGTAAGGCCAACGAACAAGGTGAATACCGGATTGAGTTTCTGCCTGTCGGCAACTATTCGGTCGCCGTCAATGCCGCGGGGTTCAAGAAATCCATTCAGAACGGGGTGATTCTGGAGATTGCCCAGACGGCCCGCGTCGATGCGTCTTTGGACATCGGACCTACGGGCGAAGTGGTTGAGGTGACGTCTGACGTTCCCATCGTGAACACCAGCACCACGGAACTCGGGCGCACGGTGGAGAACGAGGAGATCACTGACCTGCCGATTGTGAACCGGAACCTCTATACGCTGCTGGACCTTACACCGGGCGTGCAAAGGAATGACAACAGCATTGTTCTCGGCTATCCCGAGCAGAGGACGCTGATCAACGGCGGCGTTGATGGCGGCGCCGGCTCGGTCAACTACTTCCTCGACGGCGGAATCAGCATCACCGGGCTGCGCAATACCGGCAACATTCTTCCCAATCCTGACGCCGTTCAGGAATTCAGGGTGCAAACCAACAGCTATAGCGCGGAATACGGCCGTTTCGCGAGCGGCGTCATCAACGTGCTCACCAAATCAGGCACGAATGACTTTCATGGTTCCGGTTTCGAGTTCCTGCGGAACACCATCCTCAACGCCAATACATGGGGCAACACTTTCGCGACGCCGCCCTTCCACCGCAACCAGTTTGGCGGGACACTGGGCGGTCCGATCGTCAAGGACAAAACGTTCTTCTTTGCCTCGTATGGCGGCTTGCGCCAGAATACCAACACATTTCTTAACGGCGCGATCGTGCCCTCCGCCCTGGAGCGCACGGGAGATTTCTCCCAATCTGCGGTGAAACCCGTCAATCCGGTGACCCACGCGCCCTTCCCCTCAAATAAGATTTCTGCTCCCGATCCGGTTGCAATGAACATCATCAATCAGTTCATTCCGCAGGCAAACCTTCCTGGAAATAAATGGCAGGGCTTTGTCGCTAGTCCGTTCACTGGCGACGAGTTTCTGGGCAAAGTAGACCACAGTTTCAGCGAAAACCGGCGGCTGACAGCCAGCTATTTTGAGACCAGCGGGAGCAACACCGTGAGTGCCGGCGGCAACCTGCCATGGTCCCAGCAGCAGTTTACCTGGCGTCAGCATGAGGCCAATGTGAGTGACACCTGGTCTCTGGGGCCCGACAAGATCAATCAGGTCTGGCTCACGTATACGCGCAACTTCGCGGGCCGGTTGAATGTGCCGCAAATGACGCTGGCAACCCTGGGTTCTGCGCAAACCGTTCAGGGTACACCGTCTCTGCCGCAGATTACGGTGACCGGGTTCTTCACCCTGGGCCAGGCCATTGCCGGCCCGCTCGCTGGAACGAACTTTTACGCGGCCCGCGATACCTTCAGCTACAACCACGGCCGCCACGCGTTCAAGTTTGGCGGCGAGGTTTCGCTGGACAAAGATATTCAACAGACGCTGCTCAACAACTACGGCGTGTTCACCTTCAATGGCACGGTCAGCAAGAATGCTCTGGCGGATTTCGAGATCGGGCTTCCCAGTTCGTTGTCGCAGGATGCGCCGGTGATCGCATATACCAACACCTGGTACACCGCGCTCTTCGCGCAGGACGATTTCCGCGTCCATCCTCGCCTGACTTTTAACCTGGGACTGCGCTGGGATGTCCAGACCGCGCCCACCGACCCGCAGAATAAAGAATCCACTTACGTGGCGGGCGTTCAATCGACGGTCCGGCCCACAGCTCCCCTGGGGATCCTTTTTCCCGGAGACCAGGGATTCACCCGGGGCATTGTCTCCGTTCCGTTCACCCACTTTTCTCCTCGTTTCGGCTTTGCCTGGGACCCGTTTGGCAACGGCAAGACGGCGGTCCGCGCCGGCGCCGGAATCTTTTACGGCAGCGTATCCGGAAACCAGTGGAATACCACGTCAAACTTTGAGCCGTTTGCCATCCGGCTCACGTTCAACAACAACAACAGCGCTACCAAGAGCACCGGCGCTACCTTAAGCAACCCGTACAGGAATTTGTCGGGCGGCGATCCTTTTCCCTATAACGGCCAGTTCGTGTCCGGCGGTTCCATCTTCGGGCCGTCGCCGAATTTTCACTGGCCCTATACGTACCAGCTCAATTTTGCGGTGCAGCACCAGGTCACCAGCAGCCTCGCTATTACCGCGGCCTACGTGGGATCGTTGAGCCACAACCTGCCTTTCGCCGTGGACCTGAACTATCCGACTTTTGCCGGGGCGACAAGCACCAATATTCAGGCCAGACGCCCCAACCCGGCGTTTGGTCAGGTACTCTCCATGCAGTCCGGCCAGACCGCGTCCTATAACGGGCTGCAGATCAGCGCGACACAAAGAACGTCCCACCACCTTTCGTTCAATGCTTTCTACATCTACAGCAAGACATTCGACAGCGTGCAGCTCCAGAACAGCACGACGCAGGGTTTGGTCCAGAATTTCGCCGTGGTCAGCGAGGACAGAGGCCTGGCCGATACCGATATGCGCCACCAGTTGGTGCTTTCCATGATCTGGCAGCCCGACTATTATGATGGCCGAAGTTCGCTGTTGCGCCAGATAGTCAACGGGTGGTCGGTCTCGCCCATTTTGAAGCTGCACAGCGGATTTCCATTCACGGTCCTCAATGGGAAGGACGCCAACCTGGACGGCAACAACACCGATCGGGCACAACAGGTGGGTGATCCTCGGACCGGCACCTGCCCCTCAGGAGCTCCGGTTGGTTCGGTCGCCTGTTGGTTCAACACTTCTGCTTTTACTCAAAACCAGCCGACCAACGGCGCTCCCGTTGACGGCAGCTCGCCACGAAACTCTCTGACCCAACCAGCTTACAAGGATGTGGACCTGGCGATCTCTCGTACCTTCAAGGTTCACGAACGCCTCAACTTGCAGGTCCGCGCAGAAGCGCTCAACGTATTTAACATCGTCAGCCTGAATGCTCCCAACTCGACCGTTGGTACCGCCACCTTTGGAACAATAACCAGCGCCCTGACCATGCGACAGTTACAGCTTGGCGCAAGGATCGCTTTTTAGAAGCGGCGACGGAACCAGCTTGACGGAAGCTGCTGAGATAGTATCTGCTGCAAGTTCACAATGTGATGCCAGGGATCTTAGCGGGAATCGCGCTAAGATCCTGGTTGACTGGCAAGGAGAGTTATGAGCACCCAAACAAATTCAGAAGCAAATCGACTGGTCCGCGAAGGGAATATCTTCCGGAAGACCAACGCCCATTCCGGGCGTAGCGTAGTTATCACGCCCGCGAACAGCAGCATGCGGCATCTTTGCTATGCCCGTATCAAGCTGGACGCCTCTGCGCCGGAAATCACTTTCCAGACTTTGAACAAGGAAACCGCGTTTATCTGCCTCTCAGGGCAAGCCGAATTCAAGGTCGGCGAAAACAAATTCAGCTTGGGCAAATACGATTCCGTTTACGTGCCTCGTGGATCCAGCGTGCAGGTCAGGGGCAAATCTGCCGACCTGGCGGAATTCTCAGCGGACGTGGAAGGCGACTATCCGCTTCAGATCGTTCGCTACGCGGACATCCAGGCGGACAAATCACTGCACTTCACCACTGGAGCAGAAGCGACCAGGCGGGACCTGAATATCCTGATCGGTAAAAACGTTCAAGCGGGACGCGTGCTGGCGGGTTTTACTGTCTCCGATCCGGGAAACTGGACGAGCTGGCCGCCGCATGAACATGCCAAAATGCTCGAAGAAATGTACGTCTATATAGAAATGCCTGCTCCGGCTTTCGGCGTGCAGTTCGTCTACACTGACACGAATGAGCCTGAATTAGCGACTGTAGTGCGGGAAGGCGATGCCGTATTGATGCCCCGCGGTTATCATCCCAACGTTGCAGCTCCAGGACACCGCATTGGCTTTCTCTGGGCCATGGCCGCGCATCGGGAACGCGAGGACCGGCAGTTTGGCGTGGTCAACGTTCAGCCCGAGTTCGGGACGGGCTCAGGGTTAGAGGCGAGCCGCAAGTAACGTGGCAAATAACCCTTTTAGTCTCGCGGGCAAGGTTGCCCTGGTCACAGGCTCGTCAACCGGTCTGGGCGCGGCCATCGCGCTAGCCCTCGGCGAGTCCGGCGCGGACGTGATATGCCACGGCAATTCCCGTCCTGCATCGGAGACGTGCAGGAAGGTCCAGCAGATGGGCCGGCGCGCTACGGCCCTGCAGGCAGACCTTTCTGTATCCGCGGGCGCCGAAACGCTGTTTGAAAAGGCGCGGTCCTTTGCTGAAGTCGACATCGTCGTGAACAATGCTGGTACGATCAAGCGCGCGCCGGCGCATCAGTATACGCTGGAAGACTGGGACCTGGTTTTGCAGGTAAATTTGCGCAGCGTGTTTCAGTTAAGCCAACTTGCAGGACGCGCGTGGATCGAGAGTAAGAAGCCGGGTAAGATCGTAAACATCGCGTCCTTGCTGGCGTTCCAGGGAGGTACGACCGTTGCTGCCTATGCTGCTTCCAAGGGCGGAGTCGCCCAGCTTACCAAGGCCCTGGCCAATGAATGGGCCGCGCTCGGGATCAACGTGAATGCGATTGCGCCCGGCTATATTATTACCGACAACACCGCGCCGTTATCGCGTGATGAAACGCGGAACCGGCAAATTCTGGAGCGCATTCCCGCCGGAAGGTGGGGCCAGCCGGCCGATGTCGGCGGCGCTGCCGTATTTCTTTGCTCTGCCGCCAGCGACTACGTTCACGGCCATACGCTGGTCGTCGACGGCGGATGGATGGGACGCTAACCATGGCCGCATTCAATTCCTGAGATGATCACCACTCACGCGAACTCTCCTATGCGCAATCTGATCATTCCCGCTTTTCTCAGCTTCGGGTTCCTGTGCAGCGCGACAGCCCAAACCACTTCTCGTCTGGAAGGAATCAAGATCGCAGTCACCAATCCTTCCGCGGACGAGCGCCGCGCGGAACCTGTGGTGGTTCCCATCGCCGAGCTGCGGAAGATTGCTCCCGGCCTTCGCGCCGGATCGGTGATCGTCACGGTGACTCACACTTCCAACTTGCAGCAGGACGCTGCCGCGCTTCAAGCGACGGAAATTCCTTCCCAGGTCGACGACCTGGACAACGACGGCAAAGCCGACGAACTCGCCTTCCAACTGGACCTGCAACCCCATGAGACCTGCGTCGTGACCATCACGTACGGCGAGCCGAACCGGGTCCTCAAAATCCGCGGCGACTACCCCGACCGGACCGATGCGCTGTTTGCTAAAAAAATCCAGGGCCTGGGCTGGGAGTCGGACAAGAACGCGTGGCGCATCTACTTCGACCCCCGCAACGCGATTGACCTCTACGGCAAACGGCGTTCGATGCTTTTGCTCAAGAGATTTGCCACGGCGGAGTACGACTACCACGCCGAATCGCCCGATGGCCGGGACACCTATGACATAGGTGACGCAATCGGCATAGGGGCCGTCGCAGCGTGGCGTGATGGCAAAGTCGTCAAGGCCGCTGACGTCCACGACCGGAGCTATCGCGTGATTTCTACTGGTCCTGTACGCGCGATTGTAGAGATCACATATGAAGGCTGGAGCGTGGGCGATAAAAAGATCACGGTGCAGGCGCGCTTTATCCAGTGGGCGGGAGAGCGCGGTTTTTACCAGACGATCACCGCCGATGCCGCGCCGGATTTCACCTTCGCGACCGGGTTGCCGCTCAAATCCAATTCTCCCGCGTTCCATTCCGCGGCCGGCCGGACATGGCTGGCGAGCTGGGGCGAGCAAATCATCAACCCCGGGGCCCGAGCAACCGAGCCGGTTGCGGGGACCAATCTTGGTCTTGGCATTGTCATGATCACTCCGGCGGCGGCCACTTCTATTGACGATCCCGGCAACCATCTTGTGACTTTTCCCACACAAGGCGGCCATGCCAGTTGGTACACGCTGGCCGCCTGGGACCAGGAAGGGAGCAATGACCGTGTCGCGGTCGGCAACAGCCAGGAGATGCAGGAGCGAGCTTCGTTGGTGACGCCTCATCCTGGAGTACAAAGCAAAGATGAATTCAGCCGGACCATGCAGAGAATCGCCGACGCTCTCGGCAATCCAGCACAGGTGAAGGTCCTGTCTTCTGCAGCGGCGCCGCAATCCGCTCCTCCGGACACACTGGCGAGCGCAACACCAAAAACATTCGCGCAGGCGATCGGTCTTCTCCAACAGGAGATCGACCGGACGGCCACCAAGTGGGAGCCGATCGTCACCGCGTCCGCGCCTGGCACCATAGCGACGAACAAAGGCCTGGGTTTTTTCACCGACGGCGACAGCCAGACCGGCGAGTGGAAGAAGCGCGAGGGCTTTTTCTGGACCGGCGGCTTCTGGGTAGGCGAGCTCTGGAAGATGTATTCGCACACGCACGATGAGAAATACCGTCGCTGGGCGGAGTTGTGGAATTCGCGGCTGGTGGGCGCCGAGTTGCAGCAAAACCATGATGCCGGCTTCCTTTATTATTACTCGTCGGTTTTTGGCTACCAGCAGACCGGCGCTCCGGCGCTGCAGGAGAGCGGGCTGCGGGCCGCGCAACGGGACTCGCAGCTGTTCAATCCTGCTTCGCAACTGATCGCCGCATGGGACGTGAATGGCGATGATTCGATTGTTGATACCATGATGAACCTTCAGATTCTTTGGTGGGCAAGCCGCCAGACCGGCGATCCCAAATGGCGCGACCTGGGGTTGCAACACGCCAAAAGGACCGCGGAATGGTTCATCAGGCCGGATGGCTCGGTGATTCAATCCGTGCACTACAACCCCGGCGATGGACGCCAGCGTGTGGAGTTGCGCGGCGGCACCACACGGAACGTCGCCGTCGAATTGCGGACCCACAGCGCTCCTGGAGACTTGCTTTTCAAACACACGCACCAGGGGTTTGAATCCGGTACCACATGGTCTCGCGGCGCCGGTTGGGCGCTCTATGGATTCAGCAAAGCGTACGAAGCCACGCACGATCCGGCAATGCTCGCGACAGCGGTGAAGGTAGCGGACTATATTCTCAGCGAGCTGCCGGAGGATGGCGTACCCTGGTACGACTTTGACGATCAGGGCGTGCACTATCGCAATCGCGACACTTCGGCCGCGGCCATAATCTCCGGCGGGCTGCTCAGTCTTGCCCAGCAAGTTCCATATCCGGAGAAGGCGGCACTCTATCGCAAGCAAAGCAGGCGCATTGCACAATCGCTGATCGATCGCTACCTTACTCCTGTGGGCGGCAATGATTCTTCGCCGCCTGGAATCCTTCGTCATGCCTGCGGCGTCCGGCCGGCCGACGGAATGTTGATTTACGGCCAGTACTACCTCCTGGAAACTTTGCTCGCGCTGGAAGCTGATGAATCGCAACGGAGCAGCCATTGAAAATCACCGACGCTAAAGTGATTGTTTGCAGTCCGGGACGAAACTTCGTCACCTTGAAACTCACGACCGAGGACGGAATCTCCGGCCTGGGCGACGCCACGCTGAACGGCCGTGAACTGGCGGTAGCCAGTTACCTGACGGACCACGTGCTCCCTCTGCTGATCGGCCGCGATGCCGGAAAAATAGAGGACACGTGGCAGTACCTCTATAAAGGTGCATATTGGCGCCGCGGGCCCGTCACCATGAGCGCCATCTCGGCCGTTGACACGGCCCTCTGGGACATCAAGGCAAAGAGCCTCAACGTACCTCTCTATCAACTGCTCGGCGGAGCTTCGCGGGACGGCGTCTTGGTCTACGGCCACGCCAGCGGACAAGATGTGGATGCGACGGTCGAAGCTGTCGGCAAGTATCTCAAACTGGGTTACAAGGCGATTCGCGCGCAATCCGGCGTACCCGGAATGAAGAGCACCTACGGAGTGGGCCGCGGCGATATGTATTACGAGCCGGCGGAGAAAGATGCTCCTCCGGAGAACGCCTGGTCCACGGAGCATTACCTCAGCTTTGTTCCGCAGCTTTTTGCCCGGCTGCGCAAAGAGTTTGGCTCGGAAGTTCATCTGCTGCATGACGCCCATCACCGGCTTACGCCGATTGAAGCCGCGCGTCTGGGCAAAGCCCTTGAGCCTCATCATCTGTTCTGGCTGGAAGACGCAACGCCGGCGGAGCTGCAGGAGAGTTTTCGGCTGATTCGCCAGCACACCACAACGCCGTTGGCCGTGGGTGAGGTCTTCAACACGATTTACGACTGCCAGCAGTTGATCCAGGAACAGCTCATTGATTACATCCGGACCACCGTGGTGCACGCCGGCGGGATCACGCACCTCAAGAAGATCGCCGCGCTGGCGGAACTCTACCACGTGCGGACCGGTTCCCACGGCGCCACCGATCTCAGCCCGGTCTGCATGGCGGCCGCGCTGCATTTCGACCTGAGCGTACACAATTTCGGAATCCAGGAATATATGCGCCATACTCCGGAAACCGACAAGGTTTTTCCCCACTCCTATTACTTCAAAGACGGATGGATGCACCCTGGAGACAAACCCGGTTTGGGAGTTGCGATGGATGAAAGCCTGGCGGCGAAGTACCCCTATCGACGTGCGTATTTGCCGGTGAATCGTAAGCTCGATGGCACTATGCATGATTGGTAACCGCATTCTGATGAACTGTCTGTTGAGCGCGGCGCTCGCTCTTGCACTGTGTCCATTGGTGGCTCCCTTTTCGGCCGAGGCACAGTCGGTCCTGCCCGATGCCAAGTCGCCTGACACTGTCTCCACGGACCAGTTTGCCGACGAGGTTACGGCATTCCTCGGGAAGGAGTTGTCGGCCCACCTGGCTGATGTCCGGACCCTCGATCCACCGCAGGAACGTGTTGTCGGCGCGCTGGCTGTAGGCGAGTTCAGCTGGGGCACATTTCTGCGCGCGCTGGCATCGTACTCGGCGCTGACCAACAATCGCTCGCTGGCTGGCCAGGATGTTCCGCAAGTCATCGGAAAGATCGGATTGATCGAGGCCCGAAGCGGCGGCAAGGCATTCTCCCAAATGTACGCGGCCATTGCTCTGCGCAGTTTTGGCACCGACCTGAAAACCAATCCGCTGTGGCAGTCTCTTACGCCGCAAGAGCAGGCGGAGTGGCGCTCTCTTCTCGATCCGGCGAGATTTTATGATCGCAAGACGCGGCACGTCATCAACCTTCCGGAAAACTATTTTGGCGTCGCGGCCCGCGTCGTTTCCATGGACTATCAACTGGGCATCATCAACGATCGTGTCTTCGTTGACGACCTGTTGGACCGCGCAGCGGAGCAGTTCACCAGCGGAGCGTTGTATTCTGACGACAACATACCCACGGGCCGCTATGACCGCTACTCCAATGAATACGCGCGCTATGTGTACGAAGCAGCGGAGAACGTCGGACGCAAAGAGTTGATGCAGGCCCTGGAGCCTACGCTGAAGGCGCAGATGCGCACCTGGTGGGACCTCCTTTCTCCCGACGGCTATGGCTACCCGTGGGGCCGAAGCCTGGGCGTGATCAGCTACATTGACACTCTGGAGATCGTCGGCTTTCTGAGCAGACATCCCCAGTTTCGTCCCGCGCCGCTCTCGCAGCTCGCCAGCGCATACTATGTCGCGTGGCAATCGCTCATGAAGGAGTATCAGCCGGAGCGGCATTTGTTGAACGTCCTTGGTTTTGGTCATGGCAACTATGCCTACATCACCCTTCTGCGCGAATGGCAGCAAACCACTGCTTTCTTCGGCAAAGCTTCCGGCGCGCACCAGAGCTTTTTGGACGGAATGAAAGCAGAGCACATTACTTCTTTTCCGTCACACTTGCAGTTGCCCGATGTGGCGCGCTTTGAATACTTCCGCAAGGGCAACCGTCTGGCGGGCGTGTGGCTGGTCCGGCAGAAGGACATTCGCTTTGTCCTGCCAATCACAACGGGCACCAAGCCCGGCGTCTCGGACTATTTGCCGGCGCCGTATAATTTGTCCGGCTTCGCTCCTCCGGTGGAACAGCAGTTGCCCACAATTACGCCATACCTGGAACTGGCCGATGGCCGGGTGATCGTGGCCGGAGACGGAGCGGACGAAATTTCTCCCGGCGATGACGGACACAGCCTGCGTGCGGTGTGGCGCAAATGGGCGCTGGTCGGAGGCAAAGCAGGCCAGACCGTCGACACTGGACTGGCTACGGAAGTCACCTGGAGCTTCGCCGGCAACGTGCTTGCGCGTTCGGAAAAGATTTCGGCGACTGAGCCTGTATCCATCAAGCGTTTTTGGGTCGCAATCCCGAGCACCGGCTCGACCGCCACTACTTCGATCGAGAATGGTCGCCGCACCGATACCTTGGAAGGCAAAGAAGGCGGACTCCAGGTTTCTGTCGACGCATCTTCAGTCCCGTTCATAACGTCATTACAGGCCACGGGAAACTCTGCGCTGGGCAAAGGCAGCCGCGGACCTGTGCCGTTGATCCTCAATCTTGAAGCGTCCGGACTGACGGTCGCGCCGGGAAGAGAACTGACATGGAAGCTCTCTTTGCGAGCTTCTCAGCGGACCACAATAGAGTTCTGACGCATCGTGCTCTGCCTGCTTGATCCTTCGCATTTGGGTAGCGCTATTCCTTTTTCTGAACCTTTGGTAACTCACCACAACCGCGCTCACCGTGTGGGTTCTGCTGGTTAAACGCGGCCTCTTTGACAGCCCCGCTAAGGTTTTTTCTCAGAATCATGTACGTTACGCCGCATTATTGCCGATAAACAACGCAAGGAGCGCTGTGTGGCGATTTCGCGAGTTTTAGACATATTCCTAAGACAGCCGGATTACGATCTGCCGCCGGAGTTTGTCCGCGAGGCGGCTCTGGACCAGGCTAGACGATTGGTTCTTGGCGCTTACGTCCTTCCCGTCATTGTTATTGTCATTTGGGCGACAACGTCTTACGTGAGCGAGCACCCGCGGCTATTCTGGGGTGCCGCAGCAGCCATGATTCTGGCTTCGGGCATACGGGCCATCGTGGCGGTGCTTGCGAAACGTATTTACTCCTTTCTGCCGGCGCTTCTCGCCGGGCTGGGGGCTTTGACCGTTGGTCTGGCATCGGGCGCCTCCGGACTGCTCTTCGCGAATACGCTTTCTTCCGGCTTTGGAAACTGGATGTTTACCCTCATGTTGATCTGGAGCGTCGGACGCGCTTCCGGCTCCCTGGTCTCCTTTGCGCCAAACTTCAAGCTCTTGCAGCTCAATGTTTTCCTGATCCTTGGCCCCGCGCTGCTGGCCAGCCTTCTGCTCCACACTAAACAGGGATACGCGTTTGCCTTCATGGACATCATCCTGCTGGTCTTCCTGCAACTGCAAGGCTACGGGTTGTATACATCCTATTGGGCGCAGTTGCGGGCCCGGGCGCTGGAAGCCGCACGGGCCCGCGAACTCGAAGCCGCCAAGTCAGCGGCGGAAGCAGCGAACCTGGCCAAGAGCCAATTCGTGGCCAACATGAGCCATGAGATCCGCACCCCGATGCACGGCATCCTCGGCATGGCCCAGCTGGCGATTGGTTCTGAAACGCCGCAGGAGGCCCGCGAGTACACCAAAACGCTGCACACTACCGCGGAAGGTCTGTTGCATGTCCTCAATGACATCCTCGATTTCTCCAAGATCGAAGCCGGCAAGCTGACGCTCGAAAGCATCCCGTTTTCTCTTCGACAATCCGTGGAGGACGTTCGAAAAATGGCCTTGCCGCAGGCGCGGGCCAAAGGATTGGCCCTGGAATCGAGCGTCGCCGGCAATGTCCCCGATCTGCTCGTGGGCGACCCAACCCGTCTTTTCCAGGTGCTCGCCAACCTGATCGGCAACGCGCTCAAGTTCACGGAGTTTGGGTCCATTGGTCTTCAAGTTACCGACGCGACGGATGAACACGCTCCGCAAACCAGCCCTGCCGCTGATCAGATCGTGCTGCTCTTTCGCGTCTCGGACACCGGGATCGGCATTCCGCGGCACCAGCAAGAGGTCATTTTCGACGCATTTGCCCAGGCCGACGGCGGTGTTACCAGAAAGTTCGGCGGCACGGGCCTGGGACTGGCCATCTGTTCCCAGCTGGTGCAACTGATGGGCGGTCGCCTGTCGGTCGAAAGCACTCCGGAAGCCGGCAGCACGTTTCAATTCACCTGCAGGCTCGGCGTAAGCCAGTTGCTGGAACTGGCTGCCGGCGAACCCACGGAGTCCGTCCAGATAGAACTGCCCATGAGGATTCTGCTGGCCGAGGACAATCCTGTGAACCAGTTACTGGCAACCAAACTGCTCGCCAGGCACGGACACCACATCGAGGTTGTATCCACGGGCCTCGAAGCTGTTCAAGCCTGGGAGCACCAGGAGTTCGCCCTCATCCTCATGGATGAACAAATGCCCATGATGGACGGAGTAGAAGCGGTGCGGCAAATTCGCTCCCGTGAGGCCGTCAGCGGCAGAAGAAGAACGGTCATCATCGCGCTGACCGCCAGCGCCATGAAGGGCGACCGCGACCGTTTCCTCGCGGCCGGCATGGATGGCTACCTGGCAAAACCTTTCAGCGCCGAAGAACTCTACGCAGCCATCCGCCAACACGCTCCTCCCGCCGCGGCAGACATGGAAGGACATCTGGCGGCTGCAGTACGAAGTTAGGGCTGCCGTGATTTCCGCGTTGAGACAGTTTTTATCTTTTATCTGTCCCCGATCACGTGTCTGTCCCCGATCACGGCGATCTGCCTACCCCCTCCCCGGTTCGCTCCGCCCCAACCGCTCGGCCGCTGCGGCAAGGTTTTGTTCTGGCCAATTTGCCAATTGCTATTTGCTAATTGCTTCTGAGTCGCCTGCAAAAACTTACCGCTGAATTGCGCTGATGACGCAGATCGGAAGAAAGCAGGCGCGTTGACGTGTGACAACGGTTTGTGCTTAACTTGCGCCTAATTCACACAGAGCAAGTGGTAATTAGCGATTGGCAATCAGCAAAACCCGGAAACACCATGCCGGGCAGGAGGAAGTCCATGACCCACCTTCGTCTATATCTGGCCGTAACAGCTCTCATCGGCGCTTTGTTTCTCGGGAGCGCGACCGCCCGGGCCGGTGGCGGTTATCTCGGAACAAATGTCGCCGCCAACGATCCGACTGACACCGATAAACAAGATCGGAAGCATGACGACAAAGACAAAGATAAAGATAAGGACAAGGACAAGGATAAAGACAAGGACGACGACCAAGACACCGACAAAGATCAAGATAAAGACAACGACCGGGACGACCAGGTGGGTACACCTGTTGTCGTGCTCATCACGGACCTGGTCGCCGACGTTCCCAACTTGCTTGATCGTAATGGTATTGTGCATGCCGCACACACCATCGATCCCAATCTGGTGAACCCCTGGGGCATCGCAGAATCGGCTGCTTCTCCGTTCTGGGTGTCGGACAACAATGCGGGAGTAGCGACACTCTATAACACGCAGGGCAATATTCTCTCGCTCGTCGTCAGTATTCCCAGCCCCTCTGATGCCCTGAATCCGGCGGGAGCACCGACCGGCGCCGTCTTCAATACGGACGGAGGTGCGCAAGGAGGATTCAAGGTCTCCGGCGTGGACAAAAACGGCAAACCGGCCAGCGCATCGTCTGTTTTCCTCTTTGCTACCGAAGACGGAACGATCGTCGGCTGGAACCCGGCTATCAATCCCGTGGGTTTTGTCGCCGCCAAGGCGGGGACCTATGGCACGATCGCGGTGGACAACTCCGCGAACCCCAACGCGGCGGATGGCGCCGTGTACAAAGGGCTGGCCATGGCCAAGGATGCCGGCAACAATACTTTCCTCTATGCGACGAATTTCCGCGCCGGCACGGTCGAGGTGTATGACAGCTCGTTTCATCCCGTCACGCTGGCCGCCGGCGCGTTCACCGATCCCCGGTTGCCGCGCCACTATGCGCCGTTCAATATTGTCCCGGTCGGCGGCGTGCTGTACGTCACGTACGCGAGGCAGAGCAAAGACAAGCATGACAGCGTTGCCGGTCACGGTCGCGGCTTCGTGGACACGTACGATCTCAGCGGCCACCTGCTGGCGCGATTCGCGGAGCGCGGGCATCTCAATTCGCCCTGGGGCGTGGCCCAGGCTCCGGCGAGCTTCGGCCAGGCTGCCGGCGAAATTTTGATCGGGAATTTCGGCGACGGCCGCATTAACGCGTACGATTCCGCGACCGGCGCGTTCCTCGGCAAGGTGGTTGATCCCCTCGGAGAGGTGATCGAAATTGACGGGCTGTGGTCCCTGCGCGTCGGCAACGGAGGCAATGGTGGTAATGCCGAGACAATCTACTTCACGGCCGGTCCGAACGGTGAAAAAGACGGTCTCTTCGGCAGCCTCACCTCGGTCGCATTGGGGACTCCATGTGGAGTGCCGTGCCGGTGAAAAAGAAAAGCAATTAGCAAATAAGCAATTGGCAATTAGCAACAGCAAAGTCAAAACCTTACCCCTGATTTCACTGATGACACTGATCTGCGTGAGTTATTTGGATCAGGTGTTTATCACTCCAATCAGCGTCATCAGCGGTAAGGGGTTGGCTCTCGGCTAATTGCCAATTGCTAATTGCTTCTTTTTGGTAGCCGATAAAAACTATGGGACCACGGCGTCAGGTAGCTTCGCCGTGGCTTTGTCGAACGTAGCGAAGGGCAGATGGCCTTCGGCGCGGGCCAGTTCCAGGGCCAGACAATCGGAGAAATCGGCTCTACTTGAAGCATAAAGATGGACCGCTGTTCGCACCGGCTCCACGTCCTGGAAAGCAAAATCCCGGCTGTTCGTGGCAGTGAACAACATGGCCAGAATCTGCTCCTTGGACCAACGATAGACGGTCATCAGTACCCATACCGTTTCCACCAGGACCACAGTGGATATCCAAACGGGGCGGCGTGCCTCCAAAAACGCCGCGGCGCGTTTGGTCTGCGCAGGATCATCAGCCACCAGCAGACGCACCAGAACGTTGGTATCAACCGCGCCCATGTTTGCTCCGCATCGCGGCGGCAATGCCTGACTTCATATCTTCAACGGTGACGCCCTTCGGTGCGCGGACGCGTCCGGCGGCGGCCACGGCTGCTCGAATATCAGCCAGCGAATTAGGACGGCCGCCAGAAACCACGAGCTGGCCTTGTTTGTCCAAACTCCACACCAGGCTGTCGCCGGCATGAATATCCAGCAACTGTCGCACTACCTTGGGAACAGTGAGTTGCTCTTTGCTGGTCAGAGTGCTTTCTGCAAGGATTTTCACAATGCATGTTCTCCTTACTATGGTAAGGAATATATTCTACCAGTGTAAGGAAGTGAGGGCAACAGCGCGGCGGAGTTGATACTCCTCAAAGCTTGAACGGAACGATTGCCGGCGATTTCGGCAGGACGCAGAGTAAAAACAGCACTCCCATCAACCGCCAGCCACATCGCGCCGGTAGCGGAGATGGATTACAAGAAGCACAAGAACGAAGACAAAGGCCACGATGTGCAATGGAAGGAAAAAAGAAAGCCGCTGTGTTTCAGTCGAGATAAAGCTGATGACTCCTTCTACAGACCATACGCCCAGAAGCAGAACGCACCACACTGCTCCCGTTATGGCCCAAAGCCAGGCGCGACGAAGCGATAGAAGCAGTCCTCCAACACAAAATGCCATTAGCACCCACCCACCAACTAAAAAGCCGAAGCCGGTCGGTAGCAAACGTAACGTGCCCAGAACGCCGATCAAAGCGACGTAGACAATCACAAACACATTCACCCGGGTCCTGCGAAGAAGAAGCTTGATTCCACCTGCCAGGAGAAGTAACGCTCCACCCAGGTTGACTGTGAACCACAGACCGTCAACGAGGGGCTGCCCTTCGGATGCTATGCCTGGCAGCCCCCCGGCAATCGGCAAAAGCCCTGACAAGGCGAATAAGGATGCCAGAACATCCAGGCTCGGAAGAATCCACGACACGGCACCGTTGCGTTCACTCTTCATTTTGGAAGCCGTGTCGCCCATTCTTGGGAGTGGTGGAGGCGGTGGAGGCACCGGCGCGAAGTTAAAGACGTTGTTGTCATGGAGCAAACCAGGAGGGAAAGAAACCGGCTTTGTTGGCCCATTGGAGTTACTGCTGACTGGCGGAGAGGGGGGGATTCGAACCCCCGATAGAAGTGTTAGCCCCTATAACGGTTTAGCAAACCGCCGCCTTCAGCCACTCGGCCACCTCTCCGGGAAAGCGACTCGCTCCATTGTATCAGCGCTCGGACTTTTTACAGCGTGGTCCATTCCGGGTAGTGGTGCAGTTTCGGCATCGTGTCACAAGCCTGTTTGCATTGCGTTCCAGCGCGGTTTCCGGGTTGTGCTTCGGTCACTCGGAATCGTGGTCCATCGAGACCCTCCAGGCCTTGTCATTTCGAGCGCAGCGCCGCCAAAATGTTTGCTCTACGAGGCCCGCAGGCGCGGAGTCGAGAAATCCCGAGGATGGTCGCACTACCATGCTGATTCAGGGAGTTTCTACGAGGGACTGTCCCGGAAACTCTTGCCATGGACAAATTCGGCGTGATTTGCCGGACATGATGTAGACATAGAATTTCCACTCGCGGCGCAAAGCAGATTCCTCACTCCGTTCGGAATGACAAGAACTTAA
>Ga0210407_10000242_pt1 | contig 68375 bp, 60 predicted proteins | sample IncBWC27MmetaG_FD_150860 | JGI IMG/M metagenome (GOLD analysis project Ga0210407, IMG submission 150860) | Forest soil microbial communities from Barre Woods Harvard Forest LTER site, Petersham, Massachusetts, United States - Inc-BW-C-27-M | ecosystem: Environmental > Terrestrial > Soil >...
ATGTCACTGCGTTTTGGCTCCGGTTGGCTGGTAATATACTTCTTGATTTGTTCTTGTACGTTCATATGTTCTGCTCCCCCGTTGCGCGCACGAGATTATACGACGTTTAATCCTTCTCCCCCTTGCAGGGCGGCCCTGACCGTTGAGGTCACTCGACCGCGAGGGCACCCCGCAAGCCGTTGTTGCGTTGGGGCTTTTCAGAATTCCCAAAGGCTTGAAATGTGTGGAGCGCCGAGAAGCGGGCAGCGGGGCTGGAGTACATGCACCCCAAGCCGAGTTCACATTCCGGACGTATTGTCGGCAAGCGTTACCTTACCTCATTACGGAAGGGTTCTCCGTGATTCGGTCAGAATTGCCGGTCATAAGCTAGTTTGACTGTAGGAATCGCCGAGCAGTTATTGTGAACATTTCGCTGTCCTGCTCCGGACGGCACAATGTACAAAAACGACAAAGATCGGGGAACGCTCAGAGTCGGGCGGCTTGGTCTAGGAGCATTCGACCTTGGGCGTTGACTGGGCTCCCAGCGGTTCGCAGAAAGGATCCATCGGAATAGGCGCGTACTCGACGTCGATGATCTCGAGATGCTCCGTCTTTGCTGGCGCGCGCAGGTTCACGCGGTCGCCGGGGCTCGCCTTCATCAGCGCATTGGCGAGAGGCGAGCGCCAGCTGATGTAGCCACGGTCGAGGTCCACCTCGTCGATGCCGACGATCGAGACGACGTGTTCGAGGCCGGCGGCGTCCTTGTAGGTCACGGTTGCGCCGAAGAAGACGCGCGTAGCAGCTGGCCCCGGCCGCGGAGCGGCGGGATCGACGACCACGGCCGCGTCAATGCGTTTCGTGAGAAAGCGAATCCGCGAATCGATCTGGCCTAACCGCCGCTTGCCGTAGAGGTAGTCGGCGTTTTCACTGCGGTCCCCGTTACTAGCAGCCCACGCTACGACCTCCACCACCGCGGGCCGCTCGCGACTCAATAGGAACCGATGCTCGTCTTTCAGCCGCTGCAACCCGGTGTGCGTGATGTAGTTTTTGAGGGTCGGCCCCGCTTCCTCGCGCACCGGTCCTCGGAGCGGCCGCTTTGTTCGTATTTGCCAATCTGCCATGGGATTTCGTGTACTTGTGGGTGCCCCAACCTCAGAAGGTCCGCGCCTCGGTCCCGATAATTCCTCGCACGGTGAACGTGACGTACGCGGGCTAGATGTCGAATCATACATCGGTCTTTCCTGCGGCACTCTTAGAAAATGCGGTGACCCATCCGATTGCATATCAAGGCCAAGAAGTGTGCGGTTCACCTAAGCGATGAGTCGACGAGGTGCCCATTTCCAATGAATTGTTTGTGTTCGACCTGTAGGCTCACAAATTCCGGGCGCTTTGTCGGCAATCCGGAAGTAATCTGTCCTGGCTCGGGATTAGTAATGGGAAGACGGCTAGTGTGGAGCTATTCGAGGCCCTGAGCCCATTTGACGGAAAACGCGCTATCTGTAGAAATGGTTTCCAATGCGAAAAGGACACTATCGCTGAAAAATTTCGGTGCACTCTTGGTGCACTCTAGCCTGCAAATGAGGTGATCTGGCGCAAATAAGAGCGTCGTAAATTATTGAATACAAATGAAACGGTGTGAGCACGAACAGGGCAGGATGAATTAGCAAACCGCCGCATTCAGCCGCTCTGCCACCTCTCCGCGGCTAACGTCTTGCAACATTTTAACTTATAACTGCATTTGGAAACAGTCCCTTGCATTTTGGTGCGCGGCAGTGAACCCAATTCTTGAACAGCAATTGTTGCGAAGGCCGGCCCTTGAGGACACTCAAAAATTGGCATTGTATACTTCTGTCGAGGAACCTTTGTCCGTGTGCTCTTACAAAGTGAACAGGCGTGCCCTGCACCTGAATGTAGGTGACGAAATTGTCTGACCGCCGTTATCGAGTGCTCTTCGTTTGCGGACACCCGGTGCAATACATGTCGCCACTGCTGCAACGAATGGCGCAGCACCCGCAACTCGATATAAGCACCGTCTACTGCCGGTTGCGCGGCGCGAAAGCTGGAATTGATCCCGAATTCGGTGCGAAAATCCAATGGGATATTCCTTTGCTGGAGGGCTATCCCTGGGTCGAGATCCCCAACAAAGGCACGGATTCCGAGGGTTTTTGGGGATTGTACAACCCCGGTCTCTGGAGATTCGTCCGCCAGGGTAATTTCGATGCTGTTTTTTGCCACACGGGCTACATCCGCGCTTCCTTTTGGATCACTTATCTTGCCAGCAAGCTTTCTCGCTCCGCCTTCCTCTTTGGGACAGATGCCACCACATTGACGCCTCTCGATCAACGCATGTGGAAACGTCCGGTGAAGCGATTATTCTGGCCATTCTTTTACCGGCTTGCAAGTCAGGTTATCGCTCCTTCCTCCGGAACACGGGATTTGCTGCGTTCCCTCGGGATCCCCGAAGAACGCATCAGCCTGATCCCTTATGTCGTCGACAACGATTGGTGGAAGGCGCAATCGGCACAGGTCGATCGCGACTCCGTCCGCGCCTCTTGGGGTGTGGATCCTGATACGGCTGTAATTTTATTTTGCGCCAAACTTCAGCCTTGGAAACGTCCCCTGGACCTCGTTCAGGCGTTTGCCCAGGCCGGCGTCGCGAATTCTTTGCTTCTCCTCGCAGGCGACGGCCCTCTCAAGGATGAATTGCAAGCCGAGACGGTGCGTCTTGGCATTTCCAACATGGTCCGCTTTTTGGGATTCGTCAATCAGACGCAATTGCCGGCGCTCTATACAGCCGCCGATGTGATGGTATTGCCATCGCAGTACGACGCGTTCGGAGTCGTCGTAAACGAAGCTATACTGTGTGGTTGCGCGGTGGTCGCCAGCAACAGCGTAGGAGCCGGACGCGACCTGATCGCCCCCATCGATCCATCCTTTATATATCCGTGTGGAGACGTGGGCGCCCTGAGCACCTTGTTGCGTCGCATTCTTTCTGACCGACCCTATCTGTCCAAGTTTCGCGTCGCCGCCGGCGAAAGAATGAAAACCTGGTCGCCGCGAGAACACATCGCCGCCGCAGTGGAAGCCGTTGAACGCGCCGTATCTCGTATCCGGCCGCTCTCCTAGCCGCGCCCCAACCCACCGCCCTCTCCATTCCCGTCACTTCTTAAGTGTGCTAAAATCCAGGAGTTCCGGAAAAGTATGCTTCGCAATTAGGTTCGACTTTCCCCGGTTCATTGTTGGTCTCCGCACAAGGCGACCCCGCAATGCAGGTTGAATGAGCCACGCGTCCATTCCTTGGCAGTGGCGGGGGCCATTAATCCAAATTCAGCTGACCGCCTGGCGGTCGCGAGCGATAAAGAGGATTTGTCATGTCTGGGCATTCAAAATGGGCAACAATCAAACACAAGAAAGCGGCAACCGACGCCAAGCGCGGCCGGGTTTTCACTCGGATCATCCGGGAAATTTCCATTGCGGCTCGCATCGGCGGCGGTGATCCGAACTCCAACCCCCGGTTGCGCACGGCCATTCTCGCGGGCAAGAACGAGAACATGCCGAATGAAAACATCGAGCGCGCCATCCTCCGCGGCACCGGCCAGCTCGAAGGCGAGCAGTACGAAGAAGCGATGTTCGAAGGTTACGGGCCCGGCGGCGTGGGCTTGCTGATCCAGGTGGTCACCACGAATCGAAACCGGATCGTCGGCGAGTTTCGCCATTTGATGACCAAAAATGGCGGAAACATGGCCGAAGCCGGCGCCGTGGGCTGGATGTTCCATCGCAAGGGCGAGATCACCATTCCGAAGGAAGCAGCCTCCGAAGAAAAATTGCTGGACCTGGTTTTGGAAGCGGGCGCGGAAGATATGAAGGACGATGGCTCCGCGTGGTACATCGTGACCCCACCCGAATCCCTCGAAACGGTAAAAGAGGCCCTGGCCAAGGCGGGCATCACGCCAGCCTCCGCCGAAATCGGCATGGTGCCGCAGAATTACATCAAGCTGACCGGCGCCCAGGCCACCCAGATGTTGCGCCTCGTGGAAGCGCTCGAAGAGCACGATGACGTGCAGCATGTCTACGCCAACTTCGATATCGACGAGTCAGAAATTCAAGCGGCAGTCGGCGCAAATTAATTTGGGTTTTCAATGTTCAATTTCTTCACAGGCCATCGCTTGCACCCGCGATGGCCTCTCTTTCTTTGACCGGCGCTCATGGCTATTAGGATTTGGCGAGCGTGATTCCTTGCCGTAGACTATCGAGGATGACCGCTCACCGCAGCGACGCCGAATCCCCAAGCCTTCGCCGCATCCTGGGCGTCGACCCCGCGGCATCCGGACCGACCGGTTATGGCGTCATCGAAACCGACGGGCGCAACTATCGGGTACTGCAATACGGCGCGCTTCGCATTCCCCCCAAACGCCAAAAATCCTCCGCCGGCGCCTGCCTTCATGATGTCCACGCGCTGCTCTGCCAATTAATCGAAGAATTTCATCCCCACGCCATGGCAGTGGAGTCCGTGTTCACCGCCCTCAACATGCGCACCGCCCTGCGTCTCGCCGAAGTCCGCGGCGTCGTGCTATTGGCCGCGGAGCAACATGGAATTGAAGTCCGCTCCTATTCTCCTCGCGAAGTAAAAGCTTGTGTCGCCGGCTACGGCCACGCCGACAAAAAACAGATGCAACTGATGGTGCGCGCCCTTTTGAAAATGGAGGAAACGCCCGAGCCCTCGGATGCCGCCGACGCTCTCGCCGTCGCGCTCTGCCACATCCAGGGTGAACAATTCGCACGGCGTTTCGGACTTTCTGCTGCCCCGCGCACCGCGCCCGCACAAAGAGTCGTGGCAACTCCAGCGTCCCGCCGGCAATCCGCCGCGCGAATTTCCGGTCTCCAGCCAACCCGATGAGCGTTTTTTCTCGCCGCCTCTGTCTTCTCCTTTTATGCGCCGCGCCTTTTTCCGTCGCTGCGCCTGCGAGCCCCGTCGACAACTGGTTCACCTACCGCCGCGTGTTCAAATCCAGCGTTCCGGAATTCATCGAAATTCGCATCCAGGAAAACTCCACTGCCGCCACTTATGAAATTCGCCAGTTAGACGAAGACGGGGGCGCTACTCCATTTGAGATTGGCCCCGCACTGCGAACCAAAATCTTTCAACTCGTTTCTGAACTCCACCACTTCAAGGCTCTGGATCTGGACGTCCATCGCAAAATCGCAAACCTGGGTGAAAAAACCTTTCGCTGGGACGCGGGCACGGAAACAAACCAAGTCAAGTTCAACTACACGCTGAACTCCGCCGCCACGCAACTCCTGCAGATTTGTGAAGGCCTCGCGCGCCAGCAAGAGCTGATCGAGCTCCTGCAGCGTCGCATCAAATACGACCGGCTCGGCGTCAACGACGCTCTATTGCAGTTTGAAAATGACCTGAGCAAAGCCGTGCTCCCGGAACCCGAGCGCGCCTTGCCCCTCCTCGACCAGATCGCCGGCGATCCCCGCTTCGTCGAAATCGCCCGCCAGCGCAGCCGCGCCCTCGCCGAACGCATCCGCCATCAGTAATTGGAATGGAAAGCAGCCCCGAGCCCTGCGGGGGGACTTAGACTTGAATAGCTGCGCCCCAACTCATGCCGAGAAGCATACCGAAACCCGTAAACATCTATAATTTCTCATAGCTGGCCACCTAGTGTCCCCGCCATGTCCTTCTAAACTATTGAAAAGAAATACAATAATTTCTCAAGTGGCTGGCACGATTCATGCATGCAGGTCGGTGGGGTTGGTTCAATTCCACAACTTAGGTTGGTTTCCCGGCAGACCGTATGTTTGCAGGCATGCAAGTCCACTCTGTGTTTTGGTTCAGTTCGGCTGCGGCTTAGTTCGCGAGTTCGACCTGGTCGGTTTCGAGACTCACAAACCCGGTTGCCGGCGCAAGCAAAGCTAAAATCCGCATTTCAGATATAAATGGAGGAACGATGGGTAACAGAAAAACAGGGATGACATTCTTCCTGTCATTTTTAATCATGCTAGTCGTTGGAGTATGTCTGAGTTTGGCAGTAACCCCCGCCGCGCATGCCCAGGCAACCATCAGCACCGGCAGCATCCAGGGAAACATCCTGGATCCGAACGGCGCGGCTGTGCCTGGTGCGAAGGTGACCATTAAGTCGAAGGCGACTGGACAAGCTGTGAATGCCGATGTGAATTCGTCGGGCGAGTACAGCTCCAGAGCTCTACTCCCTGGCGAATATGTCATCCGCGTGGAAGCAGCGGGATTCAAGGCAGTCGAGAAAGGGATTACGGTCCAGGTTGGCGTAGTCAGCACTGGCAGCGTGACATTGGAAATCGGTTCGAGTTCCACCGTCGTCACCGTTGAAGCCTCCTCTGTTCAGCTCAACGCAGAGCAGGCCACCGTATCCGGCGTGATGACCACCGCGCAGATTGAGAATTTGCCCATCAACGGTCGCAATTTTCTTGATCTAGCGCAACTCGAGCCCGGTGTTCAGATCCAAGACGGCGGCAACTTTGACCCGACGAAAAATGGCTTCTCCTCGATCTCCTTCGGAGGCCGCTTCGGTCGGACGGCACGCATTGAAGTCGATGGTGTTGATATCTCCGATGAGACGGTCGGCACCACAACTCAAAACGTGCCCGCCAGCGCCATTCAGGAATTCCAGATCGGCCAGTCTTCCCTGGACTTATCCACGGAATTGACCTCTTCCGGGTCCGTTAACGTAGTAACTCGCAGCGGTTCGAACGAGATCCATGGGGAAGGTTTTTACTACGGCCGCGACGATTCGATGGCGGCAAGAATTGCGCAGTCTGGCCCGTCCGTGTTTACGCGCCATCAGTACGGTGCAAATCTCGGCGGCCCCATCATTAAGAACAAGCTCTTTGCCTTCGGTGACTTCGAGCGCACCATGCAGAACCTCTCGGAACCGGTCACTTTGCCCGGAAATTTCTCTTCTCTCAACGGCACTTTTAATGCGCCGTTCCGCGATGCGGAGTTCCTGGGTCGCGTTGACTACCAGATCACGCCGAATTACCATGCGTTTTTCCGCTATACCTACGAGCAAAATAATAGCGTCAAGCCCTTTGTTCCGAACACCTATAACCCATTTTTGAACCAGACCAATACCCCGTCATATATGGGCGGACTGGATTTCACCACGGGCAGCTTCACGCACAGCGTTCGCGCCGGCTACATGAAGTTCCGGAACGGCATCGGTGACGCTGTCGCAGGGTCCGGCATCTTCAACCCGGGCGGCGATGTCGGCATCGCCATCGGAGGAGATCCTATCTGCCTCACCGCTGGACTTGATCCGTTCTGCTCTGGAGCAAACTTCCTCGCGCCCCAGAAGACTTTCCAGAGCAACAAGCAGATTAAGTACGACGGAAGTAAGACCTTGCACTCACACACAATTCGATACGGAATAGGAGTGAACCGGATCAATGGTGGTGGATTTGCTGCCTTCCTAGCCAGTGCGCCGATTATCGGCTCGAAGGGTTCAGTGCTCGGGACACTCCCTGGCCCAGCTGGCCCAGCATCAAACCCGCTCAATTACGCCGTGAACAGCCTTTTCCTTGGTAATGGCCAAGGCTTTTCGACGGAGAAACCCGCGTTTGGATTCCCCGCTGGCGGCCAACAGGACACTCGATTCCAGTGGTATATCGGCGATTCCTGGAAGCTAAGATCGAACCTTACCCTGACCTATGGACTGCGCTACGTCCGCGATACGGGAAGGGCCGATTCCGATTTGGGGCCTATCCCGGCTCTGGACCAGTTCGGACCGGGCCTCGGAAACAGGGTTAACCAGCCAAATACAAATTTTGGCCCGCAGGTCGGCATCGCTTGGTCTCCCGGTTCGAGCAATAAGACCGTGATCCGGCTGGGAGGCGGTCTCTATTATGAAAACGCCGTCTGGAACAACGTGCTCTTTGACCGTCCGGTCCGCTTGCAACAAGGCCTGTTCCTCGGATTGACGACCGTTTGCCCAAGCGGCTCGCTCACTTTACCTGATGGTTCGGTCGTAACCACGGTAAATGGGCATCCGATTTCCAATGATTGCAATTCGTTTATTGGAGCTCCCGGCGTATTGGCCGACGCGAGCGCCCTCCAAACCCAGTTCAAGCAAGCCACACTCGCTGCCGGAGCACAAGCAAACGGCAGTTTCATTGGCAACACTCTGGCCGCTGGTCAGAACTCTACCGGCAACATTCTGATCGCCCCCGACTACCGGACCCCTCGCTCCTGGCAGATGAACGTCGGCGTGCAGCGGGAGTTGTGGAAGGGCACCGTCCTCTCCGTTGACTATCTCCGAAACATCGGAGTTCATTTCCTGCTTGCATACGACGTGAACCATGTTGGCGATTCCAGGTTCCTCAATCAATCCGCAGCGTCGGCGGCAATTTCAGCCGGGAATAACTCCGTCGGGTGCGGAACAGCCACGAGCGCTGCCGCAATTAACTGCGCCATTACAAACGGGGCCACGATCGGTACTTATCAGGGGTTCGGGCTCGATTCTAACAACGCAGTGAACTCGGGATTCCCGTGCCCGGTCACGACCAGCTCATGTACAGCCGCGGCATTCCCCGGTATCAACAATACCCTCGGCCAGAACCAGATGCTGTTTCCCGTAGGCCGTTCCGTTTACAACGGCATGGACGTGAAACTTACCTCCAATGTGGACCACCTGACGAAGTGGATAAAACACGCGAACTACCAGGTCGCATACTCCCTCTCGCGCTTTGTGTCTGAAGCGCAGGATCAGGACTTCATCAACTATGCGCTGAACTTCCGGAATCCCAACCAATTCAACGGACCCAACGGGCTCGATCGCCGGAATCAGCTTTCCGCAGGGGCTTGGTTCGATCTGCCCCTTCTGACCCGGCTCAGCTTCACAACCCATTGGTACAGTTCCCTTCCCAGGACTCTCTTACTCCCCGGGGGAAGCATCTTCACAGCTGACCTCAACGGGGACGGCACTGGCGCGGGCAACACGCTCGGTGCACAAGGTGACGTGCTACCGGGCACCAATATCGGCTCGTTCTCGAGAGATTTCGGTGTCGGTGGCATGACCGCGCTAATCAACAACTTCAACAACAACATCGCCGGGAAAACTATCACCCCGGCCGGGCAAGCTTTGGTTTCGGCTGGGTTGTTTACCCAAAATCAGCTCATTGCTTTGGGCGCCACGCCACAACCAATCGCCGCTCCGCCTCCAGGGCAAGTCGGTCTCGATCAATTCTTCACCTTTGACCTCGGCCTGGGCTGGAACCTTAAGCCCAGCAAAGTCCTCCGCTTCATTCCAGAGGGCGTCGTCATTCAGCCGCAATTCACCTTCTACAATCTGTTCAACCGGCAGAACTTTGACTCTCCTAGTCAGCCTCTGAGCGGAATCCTGGACGGAAGCGTCGGTTCGCTCAACGGCACAACGCGTTTCAACCAGCCGGGTTGCTCACCAACCAATCAAGCTTTGTGCACCGGCCGCGCAAACCTCACCTCTCTCGGTTCCGGCGTGTTTGCTCTCGGAGCTCCGCGCCAGATCGAATGGGGTATCAAAGTCAGCTTCTAACTCTAGTCAACCTTCAACAAAAACGGCGGGTAGCCAATGGCTACCCGCCGTTTTTCCTTTGGAAGAAACCCCGTCGTCCGAGAAGTGATAGGATGAGGCAGGTCAGGTTCGTTCCGCGGAGGTGTTTTATGCGGAAATTGCTTTTCGCCCTGATTCTATTCACCCAACTGGCTACGCCCACCGCAAAGCCCACTCTAGGACAGCGCCCAGTCCCGCCGGGCGTGCGCGACGCCGACAAACAGATCAATAGCGCTCCTGGCGAAGCGCCGCTGCCTCCCAAACCGAAGCGGGTAAACGTCAAGCAACTCCAGGAGGAAGCCGCAGAACTGTCGCACCTCTCCGCAGGCATTCCGGAGCGAATTGAGTATGTAAGTAAGGGCCAAATGCCCAAGGATCTCAACGATCAGTTGAAGCGCATAGAAAAACTGGCTAAGCACATCCGCGGCGAAATCTATCCTTAGACGAGTCCGGCAGCTGTATCACCGGAACTTAATGTGGGAGATTCGGCGACCTTGTTTCTTTTTGGAAGCCATTACACTCTACGCATGCGCTAACCCGCCACTTTGGCAGGCACTGCGCCCGCCAGTTTCTGCAACGTTTCCGTGTACGGCGCCCTGGCGACGCCGCGCTCCGTGAAAATGGCTGCAATATAGCGATGCGGCGTCACATCAAACGCCGGATGCGCTGCCGCCACATCCGCCGGCGTAATGCGCACACCCTGAATGTGCGTCACTTCTGCCGCGCTGCGTTCCTCGATCGGAATCTGCTCGCCCGATGGTATCGACAAGTCAAACGTGGAAACCGGCGCCGCAATATAAAAAGGCACATTGTTCTCTTTGGCCAGCACCGCCATCTGGTACGTCCCGATCTTGTTCGCCGTGTCCCCGTTCGCCGCGATGCGGTCTGCTCCGGTAACAATCGCTCCCACTTTCCCCGTCTTCAGGAAGTGACCCACCATGTTGTCGGTAATCACCGTCAGCGGAATTCCTCCGCGGTGCAACTCCCAGGCCGTCAGCCGCGCTCCCTGCAGGTACGGCCGCGTCTCCGGCACCAGCACGTGCAATTTCCGCCCCTGCTGATACGCAACGCGAATCACTCCCAGCGCGGTTCCGATGCCGGCCGTAGCCAACGCGCCGGCGTTGCACTGCGTCATCACTTGCCCTTCCTTCGGCATAAACTCGGCGCCAAACCGCCCGATCGCTTCGTCCGTGGCTTTCTTTTCCGCGTGAACCTCTTGCGCCTCCTTGATCAGCGCCTGCCGTATTCCCGCAAGGTCCAGGTGAGACCGCGTCAACTCCGCAAATCGCGCCTTCATCCGCTCCAGCGCCCAGAACAAATCCACAGCAGTCGGCCGCGTCTTCGCCAGCGTCTCGCAAATCACCGGGAATTCGCCCTTAAGTTCTTCAATGGTGTTAGCGGACGATTTCTGCACCCCAATCGCAACGCCCATCGCCGCGGCTACCCCAATCGCCGGCGCCCCGCGAATCACCATCTCGCGTATCGCTTTCGCAACATCGCGGTAATCCGTATAGGTATAGCTGATCTCTTCGGCCGGCAGCCTGCGCTGGTCCAGCATCACCACGCCGCCATCTGTCCATTCAATCGGTTGTGCAACGTACATTTCTTGACTTATCCTCTCTATTTATTTTAGCGAATGCGGGCCAGGAAGCGAATTCGCTACTTACCGGTGGGCATCCTCGTAAATCCGTGCGTCTCCAGAATCAGGCTTAGGCCGATCAGCGAGTTGTATCCTAGGTGCATCAGGTAACTCGCAAATACGCTCCCCGTTCGCGATCGCACAAACGTAAAAACGATTCCGACGAAAGTCAGCAGCGCGATCAAACTCTTGGCCCCGCCCAGCTGCGGGCCGTGCATCAGTCCGAATAATACCCCGGTAACGACGATGCTTGGCCCCACTCCGAACCACCGCGCAAACATGGGATACAGGTATCCGCGAAACACCGTCTCCTCCACCAGTGGAGCCACCAGCACCGCCATGGCCACAAACAGCGCCGCCGTCTGCTTGAATTTAAAAACTTCTTCGATTGGAGTGTTTTCAGGCGGCTTCATTACGGCCGTCAATGCGAACACAACAATCGACAGGCCACACCCGGTAAAAAAGTAGACCAGGGGAGTTTTTGGTAACCCCGGGCTTTTCGGCAGGATTTTTCGCCAACCCAGCGCCCTCCAGAACGGCTGTCCTCGCAGCAGTGACAGGGTGACGTAAAGAAAAAATAAAATCGCTGCGTAAACCACGATCGTGCTGCCGATCGCCACCTGTGGCTTCGACAACAGGTATCGCTGGAGCTGATCCGCCGTCATCTTCTCGTGCGGCGCGTAATAAAGCATGAAACTCGAAGGCACCACCAGCAGGCTGATGAGCGTGAACAACAGAAACACCAGGAAATGAACCCACGACCAGCTGATCTGCAAATCCTCGGGAATCACTTTGGCTGGCGGATACGGAGCGGTTTCGATGGCGGCCGCCTGGCCGTAACTCTCGTTCGGCAACGGCGGAGGTGATTCGCCGGGGACAATCTCTGGCCCAACTGAGGGACTCTGGTTCTCCGCCTCGGGCTTGGGATCTTCCGGAACTAGCGGCTTCTCATCATGCAAGCTCATGACCTTGCGCGCCTCGCTCCGGACGGCCATCCCGACACCAGCGCCGCCGCCACCAGCGGTAGCAGCAATTCGTGGTGCCCCGTGATCGCAAATCCCCTTGAAATTACCCCGGCTTTCTTCCCCGCCCCAGCCGTCGGCCGCTTCACCACATTCTGCAGCGGACGGTAATGCTGGATGAAATCGAAATTTGCCGTGGTAATCGGATGCAGCCGCAATCCCACGTTCCGCGCCACAGACACCGCCTTCAAGAACACTTCCGGCAGGATCACCGCCGATCCCCAGTTCAGGAACGCGCCGCCCTCGTCCATCCCCTGCACCAGCGCGCAGAACAGCCGGAAATCGGTGAAACTCGCTGCGCCAAGAGCCGCTCCATCCGCTGCAGGATGCATATGCGGAATATCCGTTCCAATCGCCAGGTGCACGGTCACCGGGACTCTAAATTTATAAGCGGCCGCCAAAACACTCGCGTCCAGGTGCTTCGTCGCCAGAATCCCGCTACGCAGATATTGCCCCGCGGCTTCTCCATAACCAATGCGAATGCGCTGGGCGAGCTTCGCGATTTCGTTAATTCCACGGCCGGTCTCCTGGGCCATCCCGAACTTTCCTTCGCCCAGCGAAGCGTCGACGTCCTCGGAAGTCTGCCCGGCCAGCGCAATTTCAAAATCGTGGATCAGCGCCGCGCCATTCATCGCAATCCCGCTCACAAATCCAGTGCGCATCAACTCAATCAGCAGCGGCCCAAGCCCCACCTTGATGACATGCCCGCCAATTCCCCAAATCACCGCTCGTTTCCGCGCCTTGGCCCGGTGGACCGCAGCCAACACATCCCGCAAATCATTCCCGGCCAAAATCTTCGGCAGCGCATCCAGCCACTTCTTCAAAGAAGGATTCTTCCCCGCGGGCCGCGCAAATTCCCTGACGCTCACTTTGCTCCGCCGGTCGGCAATCGGGTAGGTCTGCACGCCACCAAGCGTCACGGGTTGGATTTCGTAAATGCTCATTCGAATCTCATCACTCTACGGGGAACCGGCACACCGCGCAAGCGAAAGGCGGCAACTCTCGCCACGTTTCCGTGTCTCTCACGACGCCTTCAGATTCCCCTTGCCGGGCAGCGTTCCCGCTCCATTCATTCCCAGATGCCGCGCCAAAGCCTGCCCCGTATAGGACTTTTTTGTCTTTGCCACCAACTCCGGTGTCCCCTGGGCCACAATGCGCCCGCCGCCCGCGCCGCCTTCCGGCCCCAGGTCAATAATCCAATCCGCCTGCTTGATCACATCCAGATTATGCTCGATGATCAGTACGGTGTTGCCCAAATCTACCAACCTCTGCAACACATCCAGCAATTTCCGCACATCGTCGAAGTGCAATCCCGTCGTCGGCTCATCCAGAATGTACATCGTCCTGCCCGTCTGCCTTTTCGAAAGTTCCCGCGCCAGCTTGATCCGCTGCGCCTCCCCGCCCGATAGCGTCGTTGCTGATTGCCCCAATTGCACGTACCCAAGCCCCACTTCCACAATCGTCGCCAGCTTCTGCTGAATCTGCGGAATATTCTCCAGCAACCTCAGCGCATCGCTCGCGGGCAGATTCAGCACATCATTAATGCTGTGCCCCTTGTATCTCACCGCCAGCGTCTCCGCGTTATATCGCTTCCCTCGGCAAACCTCGCAGGTCACATACACGTCCGGAAGAAAATTCATCTCGATGCGTCGCAACCCTTCGCCCTGGCACGCCTCGCATCTCCCGCCCTTTACATTAAAGCTGAACCGCCCAGGCTTGTAGCCGCGCTCCCTCGACTCCGGCAGCATCGCGAAAAGCTCGCGAATCGGCGCGAACACGCCGGTATACGTTGCCGGATTCGATCGCGGAGTCCGCCCAATCGGCGCTTGGTCAATCTCGATCACCTTGTCAATGTGCTCCACGCCCAGTAGCATCCGGTGCGCCCCGGGTTGTTCCATCGAACGGTACAGCTTCTGTGCCAGCACACGGTACAGAATATCGTTCACCAGCGTGGATTTGCCCGACCCCGAAACTCCCGTAACCACCGTGAGCAATCCCAGGGGCACAGAAACGTCCACATCCTTCAAATTATTTGCGCGCGCGCCCAGAATCTGAATCGCTTTTCCATTCGGGCTGCGCCGCTTCGCCGGCACAGGTATCTGCGCCACTCCCGAAAGATACTGTCCGGTCAGCGACTCCGCCGAAGCGGCAATCTCCGCCGGCTTCCCTTGCGCAACCAGGTAGCCGCCCGCATTCCCCGCGCCTGGCCCCAGGTCCACCACAAAATCTGCGCGCCGAATGGTGTCCTCGTCGTGCTCCACCACCAGAACAGTGTTGCCAAGGTTGCGCAACTGCTCCAACGAATGCAGCAGTCGATCGTTGTCCCGCGCGTGCAAACCAATCGACGGTTCATCCAGCACATACAGCACGCCGCGCAAGCGCGATCCAATCTGCGTCGCCAGCCGTATTCGTTGCGCCTCGCCGCCCGAAAGCGTCGCCGCCGAACGGTCCAGGCTCAAATATCCCAGCCCCACGGCCAGCAGGAAATCCAGCCTCTCCCCAATTTCCCCCACCGGTCTCCCCGCAACTTCCTTCTGCCGCGGCGTCAACTCCGCCAGTATTTTGTCCACCGCGGGCCGCGCATCGCTGATCGGCAGCGCCGTAAAATCCGCGATCGACCAGCCAGCTAGCTTCACTGCCAGCGATTCCGGCCGCAACCTCTTCCCATGGCAGGCGCTGCACAGCGTCGCCGACATATACTGCGTCATCCACTCGCGATAAGAATCGGAATTCGACTCCTCGAAGTTCCGCTCTAGAAATTTCAGGATTCCCTGAAACCTGAATCCTTTTTCACCCGCGCCGGAGCGCCCGCCTGTTCCCCGCTTCGTATCCCCGTTCGGATACCCGTACAGCAGCAGGTTCTGCACCTTCGCCGGGTATTTCTCAAAAGGCGTGTCCAGGTGAAATCCATGCGCGTAAGCGCCAAGCTCCAGCGTCCGCTTCAGGATCGCGGACCCCGACCCCGGGCCAAGCCCGCCATCGAACAGCGGCCGCGTCCAATCCGCAATCACCTTCGCCGGATCAAAATCGTATTTCGAACCCAGCCCGTTGCACGCCGGGCAAGCTCCATAAGGCGAATTGAAGCTGAACGACCTCGGCTCAAGCTGCGGCACCGACAATCCGCAATCCGGGCAAGCCAACTTTTCGGAAAAAACGTATTCCTTCCCGCCTACCACGGCCACGGTCACCAATCCCTGCGCCAGCCGCAACGCCGTGGCAATCGACTGCTCCAGCCGCGAAGCCACTCCCTGCTTCACCAGCAGCCGGTCAATCACCACTTCAATCGTGTGATTTTTCCGCTTATCCAGCACAGGTGTTTCGTCCAGCGGCAACAGCTCTCCGTTGATCCGCACCCGCACGAATCCGTCCTGCGCCAGTTTTTCCAGTTCCTTCCGGTACGCGCCCTTCCTCCCCCGCACAATCGGCGCCATGATCATGATGCGGTCGTCGGCCTTGCACAGCTCTCCGTGCAGAATCGCCTGCACAATCTGTTCGCTCGATTGCCGAGTGATCGGCTTTCCGCAATTCGGGCAGTGCGGCACGCCCACGGCGCTGTACACCACGCGGAGGTAATCATAAATTTCCGTGATCGTTCCCACCGTGGATCGCGGCGACCGCGTGGTGGTCTTCTGCTCGATGGCAATCGAGGGAGACAGTCCCTCGATCACATCCACTTCCGGCCGTTCCATCTGATCCAGGAATTGCCGCGCGTAGGCCGACAGCGATTCCACATAACGCCTCTGCCCCTCGGCGTAAATGGTGTCAAACGCCAGCGACGACTTGCCGGATCCCGATAGCCCCGTGATCACCGTCAGAGTGTTGCGCGGGATCTCCACATTGATATTCTTCAGGTTATGCTGGCGCGCTCCCCGCACAACCAATTTCGTTATCCCCATATATCCAAAGCGCTCCCTCCACAGGAGCCCCGCCGCTCAGTAGGTACACTGAGCCCAGCATAGTCTTTCAACATAGCAACTCGCGTGAGCAGCGGTCAAGTTGACCCACCGGTTGGATGCGCGATCGGGAAAATCTTTCACTGTCGGCCCCTGCAGCCCGATTCCCAGAGTAAAAATTTCCCCGGGGGTGGTGCATTTTTACCCGGTTTCAGAGTTTAATATGCTGAAAATAAATGAGTTACGATTGGTCAGCCGTTTGCACTTTAGACACGCGTGGGGGAGGCGAGCCGAGGATCCCTTTAGGGGATTGAGGGCTGGGCCGGTTCGCACTTCCCCTCACTTCTGCCGAGACCTGCAATTCCCTCCGCCGCGCAAGCAGTTGGCTCCCAATACCCTCTAGGATTGCACCTGACCAACCGGCAGAAGTGTGCCTGCGCGACCTAAAATTTGCACAAGAATTGTTCCGTAATAAAAAAGAGAGGCCGGACGACCTCTTTAGGAGGTCGGGACTACTTTAGCTTGCCTGCGGCAGGCAGGCCCCGGAGGGCTTTCGCGTTTTTGCGTCCGCTAGGTTTTTGGCGGACGCCCCTGAAGAAAATAGCTGCTGCATTTTTCACCGGATTGCTCAGCCGCGTTGTCCCACTGCCCGCAAAATAATTTGCGTCATCGGATACCGCACGCCGCGATAATCCACGCGCGAAGCGTAATCGCTCAGGGTCATAAACAACAATAGAGCCAGCCAGAAAATTCCTGCAATAATCACCAGCTTGGTCCGCTCGGGCGCGTACTTCGCGTGCATGAAAATCAGCACCACCAGCGTCGCCTTGATCGTCGCAATCAGCAGCGCCACCACAATGTTGAATCTTCCCAGGTCAACGAACGCCGCAAACACCGTGATCCCGGTCAGCGCCAGCAGCGTCAGAATGATCGCCAGGTACGTCCCCGGCGAAACGATGTGCTCGGTATGTTCGTGTTCAGCCACGCGTCGCTCCCTACTTGTGCCGGTCGATCAGGTATAACAGCGGAAAAAGATAAATCCACACGATATCCACGAAGTGCCAATACAACCCAACGATATCCACCGGGTTATTCCACTCCGCATTAAATCGCCCGGCCACGGATTCCCTCAGCAGCCAGAACAATAATCCGGCGCCGATGACCATGTGCAGCGCGTGCAGTCCCGTCATCCCGAAATATGCGGAATAATAAAGCTGTGCGTGCGCGTTCAGGTCGGGATCTGCCTTCGCCGCGACCTCGAGCTCTTCACGTTCCTTGGCCATGTCCGCCGCGTCGACGTCTTCGCACTTTGTTGGATTGTTCACGCAATAAGAAATGTCGAAATTCTTGCCGGGCACCAGGTGGTGATGGAATTTCTGCGCATACTCCACATATTTCACGCCAAAAAACACGAACCCCAGAAGTAGCGTCAGGCTGAGAAACAGAGTGATCAGTTGCTTCCTGCTGGTCTGCGCCGACCACACCGCCATCGCCATCGTAAAGCTGCTGGCCAGCAGCACCACGGTATTGAACCCGCCCAGCCCCAGGCTCAGCGTATTGCTCCCCATTGCGAATGCGTGGAAATACGTATGCCGGTTGATCGTGTACGCCAGCATGATCCCGCCGAAGAACATCACTTCGGTGACCAGGAAAATCCACATGCCGAGCGTGGCAGTATCTTTCTGCTGCTCCAGCGTCTTGAACTGTCCGAACAATGCTCCGGTGCGATGCACTCCGCACTCCTCTAACCGTCAAGTTCAGGCGCCAACCGCTCGCCTGTCGCCGGGCGTTAGCCCTGCCTTCCTTCAGTCGTCCCCGTGGGCCGGCGCCACCACTGGCGAGCCCTTCCCACCCGGAACATCGGTCCACAGGTCCGGCCGGTTATGAAAATCGTATGCTTCCCAGGTCACAACCGGTGTTACATCGAAATTCTCAGTCAGCGGAGGCGATTGCGTCTTCCACTCAAGGCCCGTTGCCGGCCATGGATTGTCGCCCGCCACTTTTCCATAAAACGCCGCCCAGGTGAGATACACCATCGGCAGCAGGTATCCAACCGCGAGAATGGAAGCGCCGGCCGTTGACATCACGTTGTAGATTTGAAATTCCGGCGGGTACATGTGATATCGCCGCGGCATGCCCATGATTCCCAGGATAAATTGTGGAAAGAAAGTGAAATTGAATCCGATGAACAGGATAAACGCCGCAATTCGCGCCAGCCACTCGGGATACATACGGCCCGTAATTTTTGGCCACCAGAAATGCAGCCCGCCGAGATACCCCATCACCGCGCCGCCAACCATGATGTAGTGAAAGTGCGCCACGACGAAATACGTGTCGTGAATATTGATGTCTACACCCAGGGCGCCGAGGAACAGTCCTGTCAGCCCGCCGATCATGAACAGTCCGAGGAAGCCAAATGCATACAGCATCGGCGTATCAAACGAGATCGATCCCCCAAACAGTGTTGCCGTCCAGTTAAACGTCTTTATTGCCGACGGTATCGCCACGATAAACGTCAGGAACGAAAACGCCACCGCCGCGTAGGTCGATTGCCCGGTCAGGAACATGTGGTGCGTCCACACCAGGAAGCCGATTACCGCGATGGCCAGGCTGGCCGCTGCCACGAAGTGATATCCGAACAGCCGCTTCCGCGCGAAGGTCGGAATCAGTTCGCTGATCACTCCCATCGCCGGCAGGATCATGATGTACACGGCTGGGTGAGAGTAGAACCAGAACAAGTGTTGGAAAAGAATCGGATCCCCGCCCATCGCCGGATTGAAGAATCCCAGCCCAAACAGACGTTCCATCCCGGCGAGTGCGAGGGTAATCGCGATCACCGGCGTTCCCAGGATCATCACGATCGACGTCGCATAGTGCGCCCAAACAAACAGCGGCAGCCGGAACCACGTCATTCCCGGCGCGCGCATCGTGTGCACCGTCACCAGAAAATTCAAGCCCGTAAGGATCGACGAGAACCCGTTAATGAAGACGCCGATTACCGCCGGTCCCACCGCCGAATTGGAATACACGGTGCTCAGTGGCGTGTAGAACGTCCAGCCGGTGTCCAGCCCGCCGTTGACCATGGCCCACAGCGTAAACAACCCGCCGATTATGTAGATGTACCAGCTCAGCAGATTGATCTTTGGAAAAGCCAGGTCCTTCGCCCCGATCATCATCGGAATCAGGAAATTTCCCAATATCGCCGGGATCGAAGGAATCAGGAAGAAGAAAACCATCGTTACGCCGTGCATCGTGAACATGCGGTTATACATATCCGGCGTAAGCAGGTAGCCGTTCGGCGTCAGCAGGTGCAGCCGGATCATCATCGCGAAGAAGCCGCCGACAAAAAAGAAAAACGTCACCGCGGCGAGCCACAGCAGCGCGATCCGCTTGTGGTCCGTGGTCAGCAGCCACGAACGGATCCCGTATGTGGCGTTCAGGTAATGCTTTTCCGGCATTTCCGGAGCCGGACCCGTGGCATCTGCTCTCATACTATTTCTTCCCCGCTGTTGCCGGCGCAATTCCCGCGCCCTTTGCCGGTACCGGCTGCGACTGCAGAGACTTGATGTAGGCCGTCAGGTTCATGATCTGCTCTTCCGTCACCAGGCCCTGGAACGTGGGCATCACCGGCGCATAACCGGCCACAATTTTCGCATTCGGCTGAAGAATAGATTCGCGGATATACGCTTCGTCTGCAACAACTATGGAGCCGTCCGCAAGCAGCACCTTCGCGCCAAACACCCCATTGAGCGAAGGCGCGCGCCCGGTCCCATTCGAGAGGTGGCAGGTAACACACGCAAGCTGCGTGAACAGGCGCTCACCCGCTGAAACCGGATTCACGTCGCCGCTCTCCCCGGAGAGCCACGCCGCGTATTCCGCCGGGTCCATCACCGTCACCCACCCGCCCATCACCGCGTGATTCGTTCCGCAATATTGCGAGCAGAAAAAGTGGTATTTGCCCGTCTTTGTCGGCCGGAACCACATCGTATTGTACCGGCCGGGCACCACATCCATCTTCACCCGGAAGGCCGGCACATAAAAATCGTGAATCACGTCTTCGCTGCCCATGATCAGCTTCACATTCTTGTTCAACGGAACGTGCAGCTCGTTGATCTCTTTGCGCCCGTTCGGCTGCTGCAGCTTCCACATCCACTGCTTGCCAATCACGTAAATGTCTAGCGTGTCCTTCGGCGGTATCCGGTAATTCACGTAAATCGCAGCGCCCCACGCAAAAATCCCGATCGCGATAATCGTGGGAATCAGCGTCCATCCGACTTCCAGCACATTGTTCCCGTGGACGTCATCGCCCACTTCCTTCTCGCTTCGCCGCCGGAACTTGAACGCCGCAAATATAATCAGCACCGTCACAAGGACCGCGAAAAACAGCGTGGTCATCAGGATGAACGAGAACAGCGTGTCGACATCGCCCGCGAAATTGGACGCTTGCTCTGGAAAAGTTGGAAGCGGTGACTGCACGGCTCTAGTGTGCTCCTTGCGTCGGCATACCCTGATTCGAATGCTCGTTACGGTGGTCGCGGCGTCGGAAAATCACGAAGCCCAGCACCATGCAGAACAGCGTGACCACCGCGCCCATGCGCAACACCGTCAGGATCGTGGCGCTGTACCGCGCCTTCGTCGGGTCATACTGGTAACAAAACAGTAGCAGGTGATCGACCGGCGTCCCGATTTTCCCGGCCGACGCATCCACCAGCCCCAGCCGCACATTGCTCGCCGGATATTCCACGCCGAAAAAATACCGCGAAATTCTTCCGTCTGGCGTCAGCAGCAGGATTCCGCTCGCATGCCCGTACGTTTTGCTCTTTTCATCGTAGCTGTAGCTGAAATTCGCCGCCTTCGTCACCGCGTCAATCGACTCCCGCGTCCCCGTCAGGAAATGCCAGCCTCCGTCCGTCGTCGGCCGCGCAAACTTCGCAAGCGCTTCGTGCTTCTTCTTGACCGCTGTATCCGGTGTGTCGGACGTGTCGAAGCTTACGAACACCACGTCGTAATCCGCCCCCGGATTGAACGAGAGCATTTTTAAGGTGCCGACCACCGCCTGTTCCACCTGGCTGCACAGCATCGGGCACGTGTAATACGCGAACACCAGCACCACCGGCCGCTTGCCGAAATATTCGCCCAACCTCACCGGCGCGCCCATCTCATTCACAAACGAAGCGTCCAGCGGGATCTGCGCATTCAGTTGCGGATCAAATCTCACGTTCACCAGCGCAGGCGGCAATCCCTTTGACGATTGCCCCACGTTGTCGGGAATCATCTGCGCGCTGCCCACAGTCGCGCTCAGCAGCAGCATCACGATTCCCGTAAATGTGCGAAACACATTCATCCTTACTTCTTTTCCGCCGGCGCGCCCGCAGCCGGCAATCCCTTCTCCACAATCAATTTCATCGCATCTTTCACGGGAATCTGCGCGATTCCCGCATTCTTGTCGACCCAGCCCAACTCGTTATTCGCCTTCGTGTCCGCCTCCACCTTTTCCCGCATATCGTTTTGCGGGTCCGTCAGATGTCCCGGCATCCCCTGCATTCTCGGCTCCGGCGGAAAGTGCGGGCCGGCTTCGCGAGAAGGCGGCGGCGCTTCGTATGTGCTTATCCAGTAGTTCTTCAGCCCCTTGTAAATACCGATGGAAAGAATGAACGACGCGATCACCGTGATTCCGAGATAGGTCAGAAATTTGAAAATCATCGACGACCTGACGTCCGTCGCTTCAAACGACACGTCCGCGTGCTGCGGCCTTTCGTCGTTGCTCTGCCCGTGGCCGTGATGCTCAGTGCTCATGCTGTGCAAGCGCCTCCGAAAGATTTGGGTCGCCCAGCGGTAACAGTGGCCGCTGCTTCAGGTTCCTGGCAAAAGAGCCCAGCCACAAACCAATCAGCGCAATCGGCACCACGATGTCCAGCCACGTTGGCACCGCCCGCGACGTAAACTCCGGCCGCGTCATCCAATACAAATCCACCAGCCGCATGAAAATCATCCACACCGCGATCTTCGAGACTATGCTGGCCGTCCGCTTCACGTCCCGCGACAACAACAGCAGAAACGGAATCGCGAAGCTAAACAGCAGCACAATCACGGCCACCACGCCCCACTGCCCGTTCAGCCGCGAACGGTAAAACGTGATCTCCTCCGGCTGGTTTCCCGACCAAATAATCAGCAACTGCGAAAACGCGAAGTATGCCCACAGCATGTTGAACGCGAACAGCAGTTTGGCCAGGTCGTGCAGGTGCCGCTTCTTGATGATTTCGTGGAACGGCTCCGAGCCAGCCAAAAGCACAATCACCGCGATCATCAGCGCCATCGCGGAAATCGCCTGCCCGGCCACGAACAGAAATCCATAGATCGTCGACGCCCACCGCGGCGACAGCGACATCACCCAGTCAATCGCGGCAAACGTCATCGCCAAAATGTAAAGAATCACGCCCGGCGCCGCCAAAGTCTTCAGCCGCTGCTTCAATCCTTCGCCGTTCGATTCCTGATCCTGCTGTTTCGACCATGCGTTGAACACCAGCATCAGCCCGATCCAGATGATGAAGTAAATCAGTGCGCGCGTCAGGAATCCACCCTGCGTCAGGTAGCCCTGCTGCCACGAAGTGAGCGCATGCTCGCCCTCCTTCGGCGCGTTCAGCCAGCCCGTCTCGTTCTCGTTCCCCGAGTACAGATATTTCATCCCCCCGAATGCGATGGGAATAAACAGAATGAACATCAGCCACAAATTCCGCGAAGCCGCTTCCAATGGCCGCCGAATCACGATTCCCCAGATGCCGCCCGTCAAGTGCTGCAGCATCAGCAACCCCAGCGACCCGACCGTCAGCCCCAAAATCAGCATATAGCTGAAAATATACGAGTGGTAAAAATCCGCCGGCGATTTCATGGCGCCGAAAATTGCCACGAGCAGCGCAACAACGCCGACGACGATGCCGCCATTCTGCAGCCGACTTACGCTCTCTGGCGCTCTAAAATCTTGCGCGCTCATTTCGCGGTTCCTCCCGCCATCAATTTCTCCCGTAATTCCGCCGGCAGTTGTCCCACCGGCGCGTTCCGGCTGAGTTGCAGCGCCCGCAGGTAGGCCACAATCGCCCAGCGATCCCGCGGCGGAATTTGCGCCGAATAGCCGTACATCGCGCCGAATCCGTTGGTGATCACGTCGTACAAATAACCGTTCGGCACCTGCCGCAGCCGATCCTGGTGATAGCTTGGCGGGTGCTTCATGCCGCGCAGGGCCACCATTCCCAGCCCGTCACCCTGAATCCCGTGGCACGGCGTGCAGAAAATCCCATACCGCTGCTGGCCGCGCTGCAATAGCTCCGCGCTGATCGGCAGCGGAAACACGTTGGAATCCTTCGGCACAGACAACGAATCGTCCTGGACCGATCCGCGCACCACGGTATTTTCCAACGCCGGCCGCTCCGAACGCCCATCCGCGAAAAACTCGCTCGGCGACAACGGATTCTGCCGCGGCTGATTGGCCATGTCCTGCCGCAGCGTATTGTCGCAGCCCGCAAACCCGAGCCCGCACAGCGCCGCGATTGCAAAAAGGGAAGGTTTATTCCTCATCCTTCACCTCGTTGACGTGCTGCGCGTGCAAGCTCTGCAGAAATTTCGACGCCTCCACCAGATCAAATTTCGGGTCGCGCGCTTCGATGCACAAAAAGAATTTGTCCGTCGACGCTTGCCCGAACCGCTCCACGTTGAACACCGGATGATACGGCTGCGGCAGTTTGTTCAGCGCCAGCATGCCAAACACTGCAAAAATCGAAGCGCCAAGCACCGTCAATTCGAACGTCACCGGAATAAACGCCGGCCAGCTGTTGAACGGGCGCCCGCCGATATTCAAAGGATACGCAATCCCCGCAACCCAGTATTGCAGGCCGAATCCCGTCAATCCGCCGCCGACTCCGCCAATCAGCGTGATCAGTGGCACGGCGGTCCACCGAAATCCCACCGCTTCCGAGAGCCCTTCTACCGGAAACGGTGTGTAGGCTTCTACATGCTTGTAGCCCGCCTCCCGCGCCTTCTTCGTCGCGGCCAGCAGGTCTTCCGGCGTCGAAAACTCCCCCATCACGCCAAACAGTTGTGAGCGGCGTTCACTCATGAATGACCCTCACTGCCATGCGAATCCTCGTGTACCAGTTCGCGCATTTCCGAAATCGCAATTGCCGGAAGCCCCCGCACGAACAGGAAAATCAGCATCGTGAACAGCCCCAGCGTTCCGACGAACGTCGCATAGTCCCAGACCGTCGGCGAATACCGGCCCCAAGCAGAAGGCATGAAATCGCGCGTCAGCGAGATCACCACAATCACGAACCGCTCCAGCCACATGCCCGTATTGATGATGAGCGACATCACAAACAGCGCCGGAATGTTCCGCCGCACCTTCTTGAACCACAAGAGCTGCGGCGTCAGGATGTTGCACAAAATCAGGGCATAGTAAAACGGCGCGTACGGCCCGTGCAGGCGCTGCTTTGCCAGGAACACGTCAAACTTGTTCCCGCTGTAAAACGCCATGAAAAATTCGATGAAGTAGCCGTAGGCCACGATCAATCCCGTGGCCAACATCACCTTGGCCATCTGCTCCAGGTGCCGCAGCGTGATGAACCCTTCAAGGCCATATGCCTTGCGCAGAGGAATCGCCAGGGTCAGCACCATCGCAAATCCCGAATAAATCGCGCCCGCAACGAAATAAGGAGGAAAAATCGTCGTGTGCCAGCCGGGAACGATGCCCGTCGCGAAGTCGAAGCTCACCACGGTATGCACGGAAAGCACCAGCGGCGTCGCCAAGCCCGCCAGCAGCAAATACGCCGATTGGTACCGGTGCCAGTGCCGCGCCGACCCGCGCCATCCCATCGACAGCATCCCGAAAATCACCTGCTGCCAGCGGCTCTTCGCCCGGTCGCGCAGCGTCGCCAGGTCCGGCAACAATCCCACGAACCAGAACATCAGCGAAACCGTTCCATAGGTGGACACCGCGAAAACGTCCCAGATCAGCGGGCTGCGAAACTGCGGCCAGATTCCCATCGTGCTCGGGTACGGGAACATGTAATACGCCATCCACGGACGCCCGGTATGGATCAGCGGAAACAATCCCGCACAAGCCACCGCAAACAGCGTCATCGCTTCCGCAAACCGGTTGATCGAAGTCCGCCACTTCTGGTTCAGCAGGTAAAGAATCGCAGAAATCAGCGTCCCTGCGTGACCGATACCGATCCACCACACGAAGTTGACGATCGCGAAGCCCCATCCGATCGGGATGTTAATGCCCCAGATTCCCGTGCCTTTCACGATCAGGTAACCAATCGCCAGGTTCAGCACCATCACAATGCTAAACGTCAATGCGAATCCGGCGAGCCATCCGATCCCCAACGGCCGCGTCAGCACCACCGACGAAATCTTGTCGGTGACCGACGCGTAGGTATGCCCCGGTTCGAGCCACGGTTCGGGTTCGTGCCCTCCCGGCAAATTCTCCGTTACGCTCATGCCTTTTCCAGCTCCGAGTTCGGATTGCGAACAGCGCCGAGATACGTGGTCCTCGGCCGCGAATTCACTTCACCCAGGATGGTGTAGTTTCGCTGCTGCGCCTTCAACTTCGCCACCTTGCTGTTCGGATCGTTGATGTTGCCGAATGCAATCGCTTCCGAGGGGCACGCCGATTCGCACGCCGTCACAATCTCGCCGTCGCGGATCGGCCGGTTCTGCTTTTCCGCGTCAATGCGCACGTTGTTGATCCGCTGTACGCAATACGTGCACTTTTCCATCACGCCGCGGCTGCGCACGGTCACTTCCGGGTTCCGCAGCAGCTTCAGTTGCGGCGTCTCCCAATCCTGGAAGCGAAGGAAATTGAATCGCCGCACCTTGTAAGGACAGTTGTTCGAGCAGTAGCGCGTCCCGACGCAGCGGTTGTACACCATGTCGTTCAGGCCTTCCGCACTGTGCGCCGTCGCGCCCACCGGACAAACCTGCTCGCACGGCGCGTTTTCGCACTGCATGCAAGGCACCGGCTGGAAGAAAGTCTGCGGATTATCCAACGCTGGGCTGTATTCTGTCGGATCGCCCGTATGGCCTTCCGTAGATCCGGGAGTATGCGTGTAGTAGCGATCGATGCGGATCCAGTGCATTTCGCGCCCGCGCGTCACCTGTTCTTTGCCGACCACAGGAATGTTGTTTTCCGACTGGCAAGCAACCACGCAGGCATTACACCCGTTGCACTTGTTCAAATCAATCGCCATGCCCCAGGCATAGCCGGGGTAGGCAAACTCCTTGTAAAGAGAATCATCCTTCGCCGGCGTCTCATGCCCTTCATGCGGAAACGCTGGATTTTTCTTATACTCGTCCAGCGTCGCTGTGCTCAGAATCTGCCGGCCTTCCATGTTGAAGTGATACTGCGTGCACGCCAGCGAGTATCCGTCGCCGGTCGCCGTCATCTTGCCGCCCGCGGCACTCCACAACGCGTTCGACGTCCGCACCGCGTAGGCATTAAATCCCTTGTTGGTTCCTGCGATGCCCGCGCGCGTCCGCCCGTAGCCCAGCGGCAATACCACCGTGTTTTCCGCTTGGCCCGGCAGTGTCCAAGTTGCAGCGGTCACCTTGCTACCATTCAACTCGATGTCCACCACCGTCGAACGAATCTGACCGTGTTCTCCCCCGCGCGAAACTACTTTGTGCGCCAGGTCGTTCTTCTGCGCGTATTTCGGACTGACCATCGCGGCGTTGTCCCACGTTAGCTTGGTCACCGGCTTCGGCAATTCCTGCAGCCAGCCATTATTCGCGAATCGCCCGTCGTACACCGTCGGGTCCGGCCGGAAAATATATTCAACCTGATCCGCCGGCATTCCCTTGAACGCAGGCAAACTCGCCGGATCGAATTTCAGTCCCGGATTAATAGGTGACAATTTCGTGCCAGAAATTACGCCGTCATTCAGCCACTTCCGCCAACCAGCGTCGATGGAAGTTTCGAGATGAGTCGACGCTTCCGTCCAGTACGCCCGCACCGCGTCGTACGGCGGCTGCCCCGGCTTGTCGCCGAATGCCGCCACCACGTCATGCGCCGACTTCGTGTAATACAGCGGCGAAATCAACGGCTGGACGATGCTCGCGGTTCCATCGTAAGCCCGCGCGTCGCTCCACGACTCCAGATAATGCGATTCCGAAACATGCCACTGGCAATACGCCGAGGTCTCGTCAAAATAAGGGCTCAGATGCACCGAGGTGTGCACCTTCTTCAGTTTGGTGACGAAATCAAAATCGTGCGGCGCGTCGTATACCGGATTGCCGCCCAGAATCACCAGCAAGTCTACCTTCCCGATATCCATGTCCGCGCAAAGTTCCCGCAGCGATTCCAACTGATTCACCGGCTCCGCTTCCACCGGGTCCGTGTAGTAAACCGTCGTGCCCACATTCCCAAGCGCCGCGTTAATCGCATGTGCAAGCGCGTGCACAGTCGCCGGCTGCTGCTCCCCAGCAATCACCAGCGAATTGTTGTGCGCCTTCTGCAAATCCGAGAGAACCGTGTTCAACCACTTTTCCGCATCCGCCGGCAGGCTCACCGCGTTGCCGCGCCCCAGCTTCGCCGCCAGCGCCCTCGCAAACAGTTCGATATCGCAAGCCCGCATCGGCAATTTGTTATCCGACGAGGATCCCGTTACCGTCGGCGTCGGCTCCACCACATATAGCCGGTTCATCGAATCATTCGTGTCGTCCAGCTTGCGCCGCCGCGCAAACTGCTTGGCATACGAGATATGGCCCGGGCCGCTCGCCAGGAAATCCGCATCCAGCGACAAGATCACGTCCGCCTTGCCCGGCACGTAAACCGTGTTCACCGCGCGGCCAAACGCCAACTTCGCGCCGTCCCGCGCTCCATCACTTACCGCCGGTTCCCATTGGTGCCACTTCGCCTGCGGATACAGCGCCAGCAATTTGCGCAACTGCGACGCCAGCGTCGGTGAAGTCACCGTCCCGGTCAGAATGCGGAAACCCGCTCCACCAGCGGCTTTCGCACCGGTGGCGGCTTCCTGCGCGGAACCCAGGAACGAGGACCACGCGCGGATCTCGCCGCCCTCCAACACTGTCTGCGCGCGGTCCGGATCGTACAAATTAAGAATCGAAGCCTGCACCATCGCGCTCGTCGCACCCATGCTCGACGGATGATCCGGGTTCCCTTCAATCTTCGTCGGCCGCCCTTCGTGGCTTTCCACCAAAACGCCAACGGCGTCCGCGCCAAACGGCATCACGGTCGCATAATAATTCGGCTTCCCCAGCACCATGCCGTCCGGCTGCTTCACATAAGGCACGATGTGTGATTCATCCGGCCGCCCGCAACCCGCCAGCCCCGCCAGCGCCAGCGACGCTCCCATCAATTTCAGGAAGTCGCGGCGGTCCACCGCGTCGTCCCACTCCGAAGCGTGCCGCGGAAATTCCCGGTGCAACAACTCCTCGAAATGCGGATCTTCCGAAAGCTCTTCCAGCGTCCGCCAGTACTGCTTCCCGCTTTTGTCCTTCAGCTTCTCGCGCACCGTGGAAAGTTCCAGGCGGTGCTCCCTCAGCGTGTCGTCGACAATCTCTTCGTCGTCATGATCGTGCCCGTGCCCCTTGTCCAATGAGGCTTTCGGGCCCAGCGAACTTTGCGGGCCTTGCAGGATGCGCAGTTGCTTGTCGTTTTCGTGATCGCTCATAGCGTCCATTAGCGATGACAGGTCGAGCAGCTCGTCAGCTCGACCGTCGTTCGCAGCTTATACTCCGCCGCAAGTTGCCGCCCCACTTGTTCCTGGTTTGCGGGCGCCTTCCAGTCCATGTTTAAAATTTGATCTTTCGGGCGAAGATTCTGTTGCGGATTCCGGTGGCACTCCAGGCAAAAATTCATGTTCAAAGGCGCTGCCTGGTACATCAACGGCATCTGGTTCACACTGCCATGACAAGAAGAGCAGCCTATGCCCTTGTTCACGTGGATGCTGTGGTTGAAATAAACGTAGTCCGCCAGCCGGTGCACCTTGGTCCAGTGAATCGATTCGTCGGTCCGGTAGCTTTCGCGAACTGGTTCCAGGTATCCGACGTTGTTGAAGAGAACCGAATGGCAATTCATGCAGGTTTTGGTTGGAGGAATTCCCGCGTACGCCGAGCTTTCCACACTCGTGTGACAGTACCGGCAATCAATCCCATCATCCCCGACGTGATGTTTGTGGCTGAATTGAATCGGCTGGCTTCGCGAAACGCGTTGATTGGTAATGTAGGGCGATCTTGCGACAACTAATACCGCCGTCAAAGCAACTCCCGCGAGAACGGCCACCCCGAGTAAGCTGGCCCGGGCAATAAAGTTTGCACTGCGGTGGAAGATTTGTGCCATGTCAGAGTTGCGCTTGAGCGAAGTTCTTCCCCATGAGCGTTGGTCCCTCGAAGTTTTCCACTCTTATACCGGACAGCGCGAGTCCGGGTCCATCAGCGACCGATTAGTGTCCAATAATTTTTCCGGGAATGCAACTCATATCCATATTTTTTCTGCCTTCGAATTTTTCAAATTGACGATCCACGCTGTCTGCAAGCTTTTTGAACGTTTCGAAATAAATCAAAATTCACCGTCATCGTGGTAATTCTTCCCAGAACAGAACCGCTTCCTATCCCTTCTTCAGATGCTCCGAGCTCTTCCGCGGATAAACCTTTCTTATGAACGCCCTCAGCCTATTCCGCTCTTGCTGATGGCACGCCCCGTGCTATGCTTTTTATGTTCCTCATCGCTTTGCAGGCTCGGCCTGCAGGCTCCGGCCCTCCCCGGAGCAGCCATGCAATCCCCCGCTGGGGCGTGGTCCAACTGGTAGGACACCTCACTGTTAATGAGGACGGTGAAGGTTCGAATCCTTCCGCCCCAGCCAATTCTCTCCTTCAAAACCTCATCCTGGCGATTCAGTCCTTCTCTACCACAACGCTTCACCCTTCGTTGACACCGGTCCGCCATGGGCATAACCTTTCGCTGGTCTGGAGTGTGCGATGAAAAACGTCTGTGCCGTTATCGTTCTTACCGTCCTTCTATTCGTTCCATCCTGTTTCGCTCAAAACGAACCCCACCACCATCACGACGCCTCCGAAAAACTCGGCACCGTCTCCTTTCCGATCTCCTGTGCTCCCGCCACACAGGCCCAGTTTGAACGCGGCCTGGCTCTCCTCTATTCGTTCGAGTATGAATCGGCCATGAATCAGTTTGAGGAAACCCAGAAGAAAGACCCTGCCTGCGCCATGGTCTACTGGGGCCAGGCCATGAGCCTGTATCACCAGCTCTGGGACCGCCCCTCTAAAGCCGATCTCCAGCGCGGTGGGGAACTGCTGGCCAAAGCGAGCGCCCTTAAACCTCCGACCCCGCGCGAACGCGATTACCTCCAGGCGCTAACCGTCTTCTACACCGACGCCGATAAACTCGATCACCAAAAGCGCGCCGAGGCCTACGCCAAGGCTATGAACGGCGTGTACCAGCGCAATCCCCAGGATCGCGAGGCCGCCGTTTTGTATGCGCTCGCTCTGCTGGCATCCGCGCCCGAACGCGATCCCGACCTCGTCAACGCCAAGGCCGCCGTCGCAATTCTCAACAAACTCTACGACGAACAGCCGGACCACCCTGGCATCGCCCACTACATCATTCACAGCTGCGACAATCCCTCCATGGCCAGCCTCGCCCTTCCCGCGGCTCGCAAATACGCTAGCATCGCGCCCGCCTCCCCCCATGCGGTTCACATGCCGTCGCACATCTTTGCCCGTCTGGGTCTCTGGCAGGACGATATCAATTCCAATCTGGCCGCCATCCAAATTGCCGATCAGATGGCCACCATGCGCCTACATGTCATGCATCACAAAATGCATTCCATGGACTTCCTCGAATACGCCTATCTTCAGATTGGCGACGATGCGCGCGCCAAGTCGGAAGTTGATGCCTTCGGCGCGATTCCCGACTCCGGCGCGGATCTCACATTTAAGGACTATTTCCTGCTCCGCAAAGCGATGGCTCCAGCCATGTACGCCATCGAGCGGCGTCAATGGAAGGAAGCGCTCAGTCAGCAACCCTCCGCTAACACGCCGCCCCACGTGCAACTGGTCGCCTATTGGAGCCGCGCCGTCGCCGCAGGGCATCTTCGCGATTCCGCTGCAGCGAAAGACGCGCTGAAGCACGGAGACGAACTCATCGAAGCCACGCGCAAAGGCGACAAGCCCTACCTGGCGGATTCTCTAAAAGATACTCACGATGTGATGCGGGCGTGGGCCGAGTACGCTTCAGGCAAGACCACCGAGGCTGTGGCACTCCTCCGCTCCGTCGCCGACACGGAAGACAAAGTCGGCAAGGGCGAAACGGATCTCCCGGTCCGTGAAATGCTTGCGGATATGCTCATGGAAATGCAGAAGCCGCGGGAAGCCCTCGTCGAATACGAAACTTCCCTCCGCACCGACCCGAATCGCTTCAACGGCCTCTATGGCGCCGCGCAAGCCGCCGAGATGACCCATCAAAAAGAGAAAGCCTCGGCTTACTACGCGCAACTCCTCAAGAACTGCGATGGCACCGTGTCCGACCGTCCGGAGCTGGCCCAGGCAAGAACCCTGCTCGCCGCAAAATAGTGCGTCGGCCCCTCTCTGCCACTACCGGCCCTTGCCGGTCAGTTTGTTCAACTCTTGAAATATGCCGTCGTCGATCTTTACCGACGCCGTCGCGACATTCTCTTTCAAATGCTCCACGCGCGAGGTGCCTGGAATCGGCAGCATCACCGGCGAACGCCGCAGCAGCCACGCAAGCGCCAGTTGCGAAGGCGTAATCTTTGCCTGTTCCGCGATCCTCGCAAGTTTGCTGCCCGCCGCCGACAACTGGCCCGCTCCCAACGGGAACCACGGAATGAATCCGATCTTCTCGCGCTCGCAATACTCCAGCACGTCTTCCGCCCCGCGATCCAGCACGCTGTATCGGTTCTGCACCGTAACGATGGGCACGAGAGTCCGCGCGTGCTCGATCTGCGCTACGCTCACTTCCGACAACCCGATGTGTTTGATTTTCCCTTCCGCCTGCAACTCCTTTAATGTCCCCAGTTGATCTTCCGCCGGCACTTTATCGTCAATCCGGTGCAACTGGTAAAGGTCAATCCGCTCGACACGCAACCGCCGCAGGCTGCCCTCGCATGCCTTCCGCAAGTGGGCCGGCTTGCCATTCGGCACCCACTGGTCCGGTCCCGGCCGCTCCAATCCCGCCTTCGTGGCGATCACCAATTCTTTCGGATACGGGTAGAGCGCCTCCGCGATGATTTCCTCGCTGACCGCCGGCCCGTAAGAATCCGCCGTGTCAATAAAATTGATCCCTAGTTCAATCGCCTTCTGAAGCACTCGAATCGACTCCGCGCGATCCTTCGGCTCTCCCCAAATCCCCTTGCCTGTGATTCTCATCGCGCCAAAGCCCAGGCGGTGAACGCGGAGATCCCCTCCAATCACAAAGTCCCCTGCCTTTGCCGCTGGCCGCTCTGCACTCGATTGTGCCGCGCTTGTGCTCTTCATTTCTGGCCTCTTTCTGTCTGCGGTAAATCAACCATGATTGCGAGCCGTCACCCAAGTCAGTCTGACGTCACGCGCAGTCCTCCAGCCTCTTCCGCGTCATTGAAGCGGTTCAGGGCTGCTACTTTCAGATGAGCCAGCTGGCCTTGTTGTTGCAGGGTTTTTTATTCACGGCCCGGATTTGGCGGTCAATTGCGGCGATCAACCATGGGGCAATCTCTGCACCCCCGCGCCCGGCCGTTGGAACTTGTGCGCGTTTTACGTTTACCCTTTTTGCGTGGCAAATGCCGCGCCGCGCCAGCCAATTTCCCCCTCTGAACAATGATAGCGCCGGAATGCCAGCCTGTTTTTATGCCGATTGCACCACCTTTACAGATGGTTTTAACAGTTTTCTACTTCTTCAACACACGTGGGTCCGAGAACGCTGATCACTCGCCGCGAGCCTGTTTCACACAATAAAAAAGCGGTGATGACATGATCACCACCGCTCAGAAAACTGCCGCTGCAAATTACGGCGTCACGTGCATGACGAACGACCCCCAGTTGGCGAAGATATCTCGCGGAGCATTGGGAATGTACTCGACCGCCAACCAGATAGAGCCGTCGGCGTCGGCCACCGCAGCGGAATAATCGCCCCAGCGCGGGCGAACCGGTGCGCCAAACGCCGGGTACTCCGTGAACCCATCCTGCGGACTCGCTCCCGGACCGGCAATGTGTACCTCGCCGGCTCCGTTCACCGCGTCGATGGGCGTATATGCAGCGCTGGGGAAGTAGTCTCCACCAACCAGCGTAAACGTCATTACACCGTTGCCGGAGGTATTGACGCCGATGGAGGGGAATACCACGCTGTTCTGGTTCACAGACACGTAGCCTTGGTTAGCGATCGAGGCCGAGAGCGATCCACTACTCAAGGAAGGAGTCACGATGAAGTAGGCAATCCCGGAGCGCGTGGGGCCGTTTGGGGTTTTGACTACGGTGTTTACACCACCCCATAGATTGCCGTTCGCAAACACGACCTGGTTCATGCGGTCGTCATTGCTCGCAATCAGGCCCAGGTGCTCCAACCTCAGTTTCCCGAAAGCTCCTGAGTTGAGCAGGTCCAACAGAGGCGTCGGTCCCGCCATCTGCTGCGCAAGCGGGGGCTGCCCGTAGATCTCGCTTTCAATTACATCCACCGCCAGCTGCACGTTCGGCGTCGCAGCAGTCAGTGAGCTGGTATTGGTAAGCGCCCAAACCGCGATCTGGTTGGTCAGAGTGCCCGCAAAGTCGAGGGAGCTCAGGAAATATTCAGTGCCACCCTGGGCGCTCTCCTGCGTGCCGCCCGGTGGCGCAGTTGCCGGCTGCACCGAGAAGAAAGCCAAACCCGGCAGAAAATTCAGCCCGCTGAAGTGGACCACCGTGGGCATCGTGCCCGCCGCCAGCGCGGTTTTCGACATGGCATACACTTGTGCCCCATTGAATCCTGCTTGAAACAGCGGAAATTCATTGGTGGCGATGTAGAAGCCATTGGCGTCGGCGCCGATCAGGGGTTGGTCTCCAACGCAGGGACAGCCGGCATGGTCGGGAGTTCCCGTCGCGTCGGTGGTATCGAGCCGGAAGACATTGTAAGTGCCGGTCGCATTCGGACTGGTGCTCACGGCGATGATGACCCCAGTAGTGCCGGTGAAATTACCGGTGGAAGGATTAACGTCGAAAATAAGTTCGGTCACGAACCAGCGTTGCGTGTCGCTATCAAAGTAAGCCTTGGGATCGGAGAGGAATGGTCCAAACACCGGAGGAGTGGCAGTGGAAGCTTCCGGAGCCAAACCAAAAAACTGATTCATCGGCGTCGGACCGCTCAACAGGTTTCCCGAAGGATTGTAGACAGCGATCGCATTGTTGACGGCTTCCACTTCCTCGCCATTGCCCACGGCAAGCGCTTGATCCGGCGGTTCCAGGTCGAACTGCGTACCCGCGTAAACGCCCGTGCCCGCTGAAGCCTGGTCCAGATTCGTAATGCCGCTGAAGCCGGAGAATCCTGGATTGCTACTTGTCACGGCATTACCCCCAGGCATGGGAACGTGATCGGAAGGTACGCGCGCGGGGGCCGTTCCGTTAGCATTCTTGTTGAAGTTGCTATCCACCTCCAACGTTACTCGGAATTTCCCCAGGGTCTTTGCTGCCTTACCCCCTGGACCGATGCTGGTAGTACCGATATGGGTCAGATGCGTGGTCGTTTGCGAGCTTGACTGAGCGACTGAGCTCGTTGGAACGAATAAGATAAGAGTCAGCAGAGAGAGACACACTACACAGGTTTTTCGCACGGAGAGACTCCTTTCTGGATCTGAAATGCAGAGCACGCGCGGGGTGCACTCGGCTCCGAGGGGACATCGCTCTCACAGGGAGATCGCGAATCGGGAGCAAGTGCCGGGATGGTACACCCGCCATCGTGAGCGTCGCAAGTATTTCTTTTGTCCGGAAAGTTAAGACTTAAGGTTAAAACAACGAGGCGACCCCGCCCGGGCAGAGGTCTCTATCCCACCTCACCCTTTTTGTGTGGGGAGTCCCGCGCTAGTCCAGCCCTTCCACCCGCCGTCCATCGATTCCACATTCGTATAGCCCATCTTCTGCAAATTGTCCGCCGTCAGCGCCGAACGAAATCCTCCCCCGCAATACAGGACGATCTTCGCTCCCGAATCCGGCACGCGCTGTTCAATGTCTCTCTCGATAATTCCTTTTCCCAGGTGAATCGCTCCCGGCAAATGCCCCTGCGCCCATTCGCTCTCTTCCCGCACGTCCACCAGCACGAATTTCTCTCCCGCGTCGATCCGGCGTTTCACGTCCCCAACATTGGTCTCTTTGATTCGCTTTTTCGCGTCGTTTACCAGCGCGAGAAATTTTGCTGCATGTGCCATGTCACTCTCCCCTATTTCTCCAAGGTGTCCGGAGCGCCTTGATTTATCCCCGTCCCAGCCGCTATTCCCGCTACCCTGCATCCTTGTTCCGGCTCTTGCCCCCGGCGTCCCGCCGTAAACCGACTCGTCTCTCTCACGCGCGTTCGCACACCATCAATCACCGCGGGAATCGCGTTGTGCTTTTCGCCGCGAATCAGGTAAATCATCAACGCAGCTTCTCCTGGCGCGTCGGCGCTCGACGTGATTCCCACTCCCTGCACGCCCGGCTGCCTCATTAATTCATCCACGTGCGCTGAGTGAACCACCTTCGCGCGCTCCACCTCTGTTTTTTCCAGCGCGCTCACCGCGAACGCATCTTGGGATGGAACGATTCGCAGTGCCGCCTCATATTCCATAATTCCATGTGGCGTCGGCTCCTCCATCGCCACGACCCGCGTCCCCACTCCCTCAATCGTCGCTGGCAGCGGCGTCGGCTCCTGCCGGGGATTCACCACGATCAGCACCGAGGCTTCTCCCGGACGATCCATGCTGGCAGCCACGCCCACCGCATTTAGATACGGATTCGCCAGCAATTCCGGCGCATGCAGATCCCGCGCCCGCTGCGCCAGCGCTATCGAAGCGGCATCCACGGAAATCGCGGGTTGCGCCGCCGCTTTCACCGCCGCGCCCGCCAGCATGCAGCCGATCACCGGATGCGTCGAAACGCTGCCCACGAATGAAGGCTGGTTCCCCTGCGGGTCCGCCAACGCGTTCAACACATCTGCTGCCGGATTCCCCACCGAGTCCGTGTCCGATCCGCCGTAGAGAAGTGCCACAGGATCCGCCGTGTTTTGATCCACAATCAGCGACCCCGAGTCACCTGCAGAGCTGAAACCTCCACCGGATACCGAAATCTGATTGCTGTACGTAACATTGAAACTCGTTGTCGCGCCGCATGGTGTCGGGTACGTCACCGATGTGCTCAAGTTCGTCACCGAAACCGTCGAGCACGTCAGCCCGGTAGTCCTGCCGCTCTTCGCCACCGCCTCCCCCATGAAAGCAATAATTCCTCTGCCCTGATGCGGCGGCCCGGGATCCGGCGTGCTTCCGGTGGCCGTGCCGCCCAGCAAAAGAATGTTCCCGGTCAAATCCACCGCGTCCGGCACGATCAGTGCAATCGCGGCATCCACATTCGCGCCATTCTGCAGCTTTACAAACGAAGTCAGATTCGCCACCGTATGCGTTCCCGCGGTCGAGCAGTTCGTTTCAATAATCCCCGGCTGCGAAATCGGCTCCCCCGGCGACGCCAGATTGGTCCTCGCCAGCACGTGGTTGTTGCTCAAAATGTAGTAGCTGCCGTTGCGAATCAGTAACGACCCCAGCGTACCCCCGCAACAAAAAAGCTTGGTTCCTTGCGTGCTCGTGTCGTCAACATTTCCTCCGGAAGTTCCAAGCTCAACTGGCAAGCTCTGCGCATTCTGATTCGGGTTCGACTGAAACACCTGCACGCGGCCCGTTCCCGTCTTCGTCGTGTCCGCTTGCGAAACGGCGGTTACCACGACTGTGGAAGGATTCGGCAAAACCGACGGTGCCGTATACAGACCGGCAGTTGTGATTGTTCCGACTGTCGAATTCCCTCCCGCCACTCCGGCCACTTCCCAGTTCACGGCGGTGTTCGTCGTGCCCGTCACAGTCGCGTTGAAAGGTACCGTCCGTCCAAGCACCACTGACGTCACCGACGGAAACACGCTCACCGTGATTCCAGTCGTATTTCCGTTGCTGCTGGAGGAATGCCCGCCGCCGCAGCCCGCGCTCCACAAAATGGCCAGGGTCAGGAATAGTTTTCCGGTTCGGCCCATCTTAATCCCTCGTGCGTTCATTCCTAGAAAGGCTAGCATGTAGGTGCGTAGCCGCCGGGAATCTGCAATGTCCCACTGACCCATTTGTTTGTCGCCTGCCCACTCGGGCGAGCCGGACCGGGGATTCCTCGCGTTTGAAACCTTCGGGCGGGTGGGTGCTTCCTCAGTCCAGATCGCGCCAGTTCGGGCCGGTGCCTATCTCCACCACCAGCGGAACTGCCAATTTGTATACGCCTTCCATCTCCTCTTTTACAAGCTTTTCCAACTTGCCCTTTTCTTTCGCCGGCAGCTCGAACAGCAACTCATCGTGTACCTGTAAAATCATCTTCGCGGCCAGCTTCTCTTTCTTCAGTCGCGCATCGATCGAAATCATCGCCATCTTGATCAGGTCCGCCGCAGTCCCCTGCAGGGGCGAATTCAGCGCCGTGCGCTCGGCGAAATTCCTAAGCTGCACTTGCGGTGAGTTAATCTCGGGGATCGGCCGGATTCTTCCAAACAACGTCTTCGCCACTCCCGTCTTTCGCGTTTCCACCAGTACGTTGTCCAGGTACTGTTTCACCCCGCGATACCTCGTGAAATACGCATTGATGAATTGCGACGCCTCTTTCTGCTCGATGCCCAGTTGCTGCGCAAGGCCGAACGCCGAAAGTCCGTAGATGATTCCAAAATTGATCGCTTTGGCCGCCCGGCGGTGCTCCGCCGTCTGCGCCATCGGCCCTACGCCAAACACTTCCTGTGCCGTTCGTGCGTGGATGTCCTCGCCGTTCCGGAACGCCGCCGTCAGCACCGGGTCCTTTGAAAAGTGCGCCATGATGCGCAGCTCAATCTGCGAATAGTCCGCCGACAGCAGGATCTGCCGCTCCGGTGCTACGAAGGCCGCGCGAATCTCCCGTCCAAGTTCGCTGCGAATGGGAATGTTCTGCAAATTCGGGTCGCTCGAGCTAAGCCTGCCCGTCGCTGTCCCCGTCTGCGAAAAGCTAGTGTGCAGCCGCTTCGTTTCCGGGTGGATCAGCTTTGGCAGCGCATCAACATAAGTCGATTTCAGCTTCGCAATCTCCCGATACTCGATCACCTTTCCCGGCAGTTCGTGCTGCTCCTTCATCTCTTCCAGGATGTCCGCCGCCGTCGAGCGCACTTTTCCTTTACCCCGCCGCATGGGCGGCTGCAGGTTCAGCTTGTCGAACAGAATTTCCGCCAGTTGCGTCGGCGAATTCACGTTGAATTCTGATCCCGCCAGTTTCCAGATCTCTTTCTCCAGCCTCCGTACCTCTTTTTCCATCGAGTGCGACATCTTCGCCAGCGCGTCCGGGTCCACCAAAATTCCCGCCCGCTCCATTTCCGCCAGCACTCCCGCCAGCGGCAGATCGATTTTTTCGTAAACGCCGTCGAGGGCCTGCGCTTCCACCTCTTTCCGCAAAACCGGCGCTAACCTCTGCAAGCAATCGGCGCGCTCCCCCGCGCCTCCGCCAATCGGCACATTGAACTGCCGGAAAATTATATCCGCGAAATTGTGGTTCGCGGTCGTCGGCCGCAGCAAATAGGAATATAACTGCGTGGCGTGCTCGATCTTTTCTCTGCCGCCCGTCAAAAGTTGAAACACCTTCGGGTCGTGCACAATTTTTCGCCGCTTCCCATCCTGCACCGCCGCGGCCAGCGCTTTCAGCGCCTCGCCTTTCTCGTCCGCCCAAACCGCCCGCCCCTCTCCCTCTTTTTGCGAAACCTCAATCCCCGCAACCCGCGTCCCGAACCCCTCCGCCTCGCGTTCCCCTGTCTCTAGATTCAGCCACACCGCCAACTCAGCCTTCGCCGGCAGTTTCTTCAGGTACGCCTTGAACTCCTCAACATTCGCAAACTGCGCGTAATCCTTTGCCGCCGCTCCGTCATCTTTGTAGCTCACCCCTTCAGGGGTGAGGCTTTCCGCAACCCCGCCACCAACCCCGCCAGCAAGCAATTCCTTAAGCAACGAATTGAATCCCAATTCCCGGTAGAGCTCCGCCAGCGCCGCCGGATCGCCCGCGCGCACCTGCAGTTTCTCCAGGTCCACCTCCAGCGGCACATCCAGGTTGATTGTCGCCAACTGCTTGCTCATCATCACTTGTTCTCTCTGCTGTTGCAGCGCTTCCCGGTATCTCTTGTTCGTTACTTCGTCCGCGTGATCCAGCGCGCTCTCCACGCTTCCATACTTCTGAATCAGTTCCGTCGCGCCCTTTTCTCCAATCCCCTTCGCTCCCGGAATGTTATCAACGGTGTCGCCGAGCAGCGCCATCAGGTCGATCACTTTTTCCGGCGGCACTCCCAGAATTTCCGTCACCTTCGCCGCGTCCACAATCGTGTCCGCCTTCGCTCCGCCCGATCCCGTCCGCAAAATCCTCACCCCGGAATTCACCAGTTGCATCATGTCCTTGTCGTTCGATACCACCAACACGTCCAGCTTGTTCGCCGCCTTTTTGGCCATCGTGCCGATCACGTCGTCCGCTTCATATCCGTCCAGCTCCAGAATCGGCAGCCGCATCGCCTCGCACAGCCGCCGTACATACGGCAACTGCACGCTCATCTCATCCGGCATCGGCGGCCGCTGCGCTTTGTACTTCTCAAATAATTTGTCGCGAAACGTCGGCTGCCGCGTATCAAAAACGATTGCCACATACTCCGGCTGGTAATCCTTCAGCAGCCTCCTCACGATATTCGCAAACAGGAACGGCACCTTCGTCGGAATGCCGCTCGGCGCGTTCATCCGGTTCATCGGCGCATAAAACGCCCGGTAGATATGCGCCATCGCGTCCACAAGGAACAGTTTTTTCACGGAAGAAGGCATGCCGGCGAGTATAGCAAAGCTCCATGTCCCCAGCCCCTCGCCAACAAAGCGAAAGAGCGCACACAAGTGCGCCCTTTCCTTCGTCCGTTTTGCAGCCCGCCTATGGTTTCGGCGTTTCTGCCGCGCCCGCCGCCTGCGTCACCAGCAGCATTTGCGTGCCGCTAGCCAACTGCACATTCTTTCCCGCGGAAGTGATGACTGACCCTTGCGCAGCGCTCGTAGTCGCTGAACTCAGGTTCACTCCCTGCAGGCCGAAGACTCCCCGGCTGCCGGAAGTCAATTGACCCGCGGCATTCAGGCCGCCCATTGCTCCCTGTCCCGCGGCAGCGGTATTCGCCGCCGAATGTGCCGTCGAATTCACTGCCCCGCCAGCCATGTTGCCGGCGCCAGCGGCCGTGTTCGTCACCGTGCCCGCGGCTCCGCCCGTCGTTGAGGTCACTCCTCCCAGCGCGCCGCCGCTCATGGCCCGGTCGGAGCCCATTGCTGATCCTCCGGCGCCGCCCATTGCGGCCATGTCATCGCCCGCGTTCGCGGCCACAGCGGATTGCCCCGAAGCCAACGCCTGAATCGCAACATTCAACGGCATCTCCTGCCCGTTCTTCAGGATCGCTTTGTCAAACACGATGCCCAGCGCCGATTCCGAATCTCCCTTTGAGCGAGCCGACGCCTGGGTCACATGCCCCACCAGTTTCGATCCCTTGGGAATAACCGTCTTGCCATTCGATTTTGTTGGCTCCGTTGTGCGCGCAGCCACCGGATCGCCTGGCTTCGCTTTCTTCGAATCAATCGGCGCGCTCAACTCCGCGTTGATCGCTGCGCCGCTTCCGAGCGAAGCGTTGGTTTGCCCATTCTGCGTCGACGCTGCCGACGCCGCCGAAGCGGAACCCGATCCCTGCGCTTGTGTCTTCCCGGCCTGCACGGACGTCTGCCCGCCTGCTTGTGCACCCGCCTGCGCGTCCGCTTGTGATTGCGCGGTAACGCCGCTGGCGAGCAAAATCCCTGCCACGATTACAAAGCATGTGCGTTTCATGAACGAATCCTCCTCCCGTATCTCCACGATTTGGCGAGCTGGGCTTGCCCTATGAAACATAAGGGTAGCGGGAGCTCGATTTGATATTGGCAACTCGCGTGCCAAGGTTACACCCTTTATTATCAATAAGATATGGATGGCAAGGGCTGGAAAAACAGTGGTAAACCTGTGAAAAACAACCCTCAAAGGAAAGAATTACATGCACCCGGCATTCAGCCACATCGGCGGAAATCGCCCTAGACAATCCCCAGAGGCTTCGCCACTTCCGCCAGAATATCCGCCGCCTTCAACAGGTGCTCCCTCTTATGCGCCGCGCTCACCATCGCCCGCAGCCGCGCCTTGCCTTCCGCCACGGTCGGATATGCCACCGCCGGCGCGAACACTCCCGCCTCGAACAGTTTCCGCGAAAATTCATACGCCTTCGCACCATCGCCCACATGGATCGGCACAATCGGCGTCTCGCTCGTCTTGAACTCAAACCCGCGTTTCTTCAATTCCTTCTTGAAGTATTTCGTGTTCGCCCAAAGCTTCTTCACCAACTTCTCTCCGTCCGGTGAATCCAGCAGCGCAAACGCCGCCTGGCACGCCGCCGCCGTGGCCGGTGGATGTGACGTCGAAAACAAAAACGGCCGCGCCCGCAAATACAGAAAGTCAATCAGGTCCCGCGAGCCGCACACATACCCGCCCATCGAGCCGATCGCCTTGCTCAGCGTGCCCACCTGGATATGCACGCGCCCGTGGCACTGGTGATGATCCACCGTCCCGCGCCCGCCGCGCCCCAGCACGCCACTCGCGTGCGCGTCGTCCACCATCATGATGCAGCCGTACTTCTCCGCCAGGTCGCAAAGCTCCGGCAGCGGCGCGATATCGCCATCCATCGAAAACACGCCGTCAGTAATAATCAATTTCTTCCCCGGAAACGTCGCGTGCTCTTGCAGAATCCGCTCGCAGTCCGCCACATCCTTGTGCTTATACACCTTGATCGTCGCCTTCGAAAGCCGCGCCCCATCAATAATCGACGCGTGGTTCAGCTCATCCGAAATAATCAGATCCTCTTTCCCCAGCACCGCCGAAACCGTTCCCGCGTTCGCCGTGAATCCCGATTGAAACACCACGCACGCTTCCACATTCTTGAATTTCGCGATCTGCTCTTCCAGGTCCATGTGCAGCTTCATCGTTCCGGCAATCGTCCGCACCGCCCCCGCGCCCACTCCCAGTTTCCGCACCGCCTCAATCGACGCCTTCCGCAACCTCTTGTCCGACGTCAGCCCCAGATAATTGTTCGACGCCAGATTGATCACCTCGCGCCCGTCAAAAACGCACACCGGCTTCTGCTCGCCTTCCAGCACGCGCAGCTTCGGCGCCACGCCCTTCGCCCGCAACTCATCCAACGCCTCCGTCACATACCCCAACGGATTCTGCTTCGTAGCCATCGTTCCCGTCTCACTCATCTCCCTCTCCGACCTCTGTGCTCTCTGTGCGCTTCTCTCTGTGATCTCTGTGTTAAGTCTTGCTTTTCTATTTTCCAACTTCCATTTTCGATTTTCTATTACTTCAACCCATTCGGATAAATCAAAATCTTCCCTGCCAGCCCATTCTGCAACCTGCTAAACGCATCCTCAAATTTCTCCAGCGAAATCTTCTCCCCAAACAGCGGCTCCAGGTTCAACCGCCCCGCCTTCAGCAGCGCTGTCATCTGCACCCAGGTCTGATACATCCGCCGCCCATAAATCCCCTGCACGGTCGCGCCCTTGAAAATCACATCATTCACCAAATCCAGCGGCACATTCTCCGTCGGTATCCCCAGCAACGAAGCCCGTCCCCCCGCCCGCAGCGCCTTGAACCCCTGCTGGATCGCCGAAGGTACTCCGCTCATCTCCAGCAGCACATCCACTCCCGTTCCGCCCGTCTCCGCCAGAATCTTTTTCACCGCATCTTCCGCCGCCGGATTGATCACCACGTCCGCGCCCATCTGCTTGGCCATCTCCCGCCGGTGCGCGTTCGTCTCCGTCGCAAACACCGTCGAACTCCCGCAAGCCTTTGCCACCGCAATCGACATCAATCCGATCGGCCCGCAACCCGTCACCAGCGCCGTCTGCCCCGCGATTGCGCCCGCCAGCACCGTGTGCACCGCGTTCCCCAGCGGATCCAGAATTGCCCCATACCGTTCCGGAATCGCCGCATCCAGCTTCCAGATATTCGTCGCCGGAATTTTCACGAACTCCGCAAACGCCCCATCCTGATCAATCCCGATCACCCTCACGTTCGGGCAGATGTGCGCCTCGCCCAGCCTGCACTGGTGGCAATGCCCACAGTTCACGTGCATCTCCGCGCTCACGAAATCGCCCGCATGCACCGCCGTCACATCCGCGCCAACGCGCTCCACCACGCCGCAAAATTCATGCCCCAGCGTCACCGGAGGCTTGATCCGTCCCTGCGACCACCGATCCCACCCATAAATATGCAAATCCGTCCCGCAGATCGAAGCCGCCTTCACGCGCACCAGCACGTCCCCATGCCCCACCTCCGGCACCGGCACGCTCTCAATTCGCAACCCTCTCGCCGCGTCCATCTTCCGCAGCGCCTTCATCGTCGTCGCCATCTACTTCGTCTCCCATCCAAAGCCCAATTTTTCCATGTTAGCACACGCCTCTCAACCGAACCGTCCACCCCTCACCGCCCTGTTGGGGTTCTCGATCCAAAATGCGCCCGCAATCCAACAATCTACTCGCGCCCGATTTCCTTCTCCCGCTCCGCATTCTCCTCGTCCCATCTCCATCGCGCAGGATTCTCCGCAATATACCGAATGGCAAGGGAAACCTCTCGCCCGTCTCTCAACGCCCGCTCAAAATAATTACTCTGCCAAATCAACTCATCTCCGATCTTCAGATCATTTCTCGCGTTCCGTGTAACCGCCGCCTTAAACGTCCTCACGATCGTAGGAATCGTGCCGCGGGTCGGCTTCTGGAACTGTTCGCTGGTTTGTTCCCCCGGATCGGAGGGCACGATGTATCGTGCCCCTACACCTAGCGCAATTATTCCGTGCAGGTGATTTGGCATAATCACGTATTCATTTATTGTGGCATTCGGAAAATGCTCAGGAATCTGAACCCAGCAACTCCGCACAATTTCTCCCAATGGAGACAAAATCACCTTGCCCTCTTCCACCGTCCCAAAAATATTTCGCCGGTACGCAGCACATATGGTGATGAAGTAAGCGCCCGGCCGGGAATAATCCGCCCCAGGTATCCGTATCGACCTGCGATGTAACTCTTTTTCTTCCATCACCGGAATCAACCCGCCATTCCGCTCAATCCCATTCGCAATAAACCCGGCGTTCCGTATATTCTCGTTCGCAATAACTCCACCCAACCGGTAGGGGCACGATAAATCGTGCCCCTCTTGGGTTCTCGATCAATAATGCGCCCTCAATTTGATCTTTCTACCGCCCTACTTCTCTCTTTCCACCACCCCAATCTCCTCCAACGCCCTCAAATACTCCTCCACCATCTCCAACGGCACTGGTCCATACTCCGCCGATACAGCATCATCAATCTCCTGCGCGTTCCTATTCTCATGCGCAAAATTCAAAACCTCGTACGCATACTCCTCCCCGGCGCCCCACAATCCTTGGTACTCCAACAATTTTGGCTTGGTCATATGTCCACGCTTCGCCCACTCCACGTCAAAATAATCAAACCCAAACACCGCCATGGGTCCCTTTGGATTCGATTTTCGCCGGTAGCGACGCGCCGATTCACCTCCATCGTTTAGGGCCCTTAATGACATCCCTTCGCCATTGCGATCAAGATTCTGCCCTATCTGGGCCAGCGTGGGAGTGCCACGCTCAAATTGGACCCCCACAAAATTTGTCACGGACTTTACCAGAGGCCGTAACTGCGTTCCTGCAAATCTTTGAATTTCGCCTCCGTCATACGCGGAAACTTGCGTTCTTTTCCACGCGATCTCGATAACGAGCCGAGCTATATCTAACCGGACCAACCGCAGTGCTTCCTCAACGTTTTCTTCATTGAGGCGGGCCAAAAAATACCCGCTCGCCGCCCCAATAAACCCCGCCCTCTTCAACTTCGTCGCATCAATATTCGCCGCGCTGTCCAGATTGGTATGAATAAACCGGTCCGGCCAGTCATTCAGATAAATCGCCGGTATCCCAAACGACGAATCCTGGTACACATCGTGGTCGCTCCCCATCGTGTACGCCGAATACTCCGCCCGCAGCGGCTCCTTCCCTCCCTCCGCCGACACCAACGGATACTCCGCCTTCCCCGTCGCCGCAAACTGGTACGACTCTTCATTCACCCACTCCGCAAACGCCCACGCCACATCCTGCACAAACGACGGCAAGCTCATCGGCCCCCGCGTTACATGAAACACCGCCTTCGTCTCCGGCCCGCCTCCCACCATGTCCATGTGCACCACCGCCTTGACACGTTTCGCCCACTCCACGCCGCCTGGGAGTCCCAATCCAGACTCATGTTTCTCCGGTTTGTTCATCGGTGGCCCATCAATGCCCGTCATATTGATGAATTCCCGCCAGTCGACGGCCTCCGACTTGTCTCCTTTGGAATTCATCAGGGCCATAGTCCCTTCAATTTCTGGAGGGAATACAAATCGGATCGTCCGCGCGGGCCTTGCTAATTTCCCAACGCTGATCAAATGTTGCAACGCGCGCGCCGCCTCTAGAATCGTCGCACACCCGCTGGCATTGTCATTCGCCCCAGGCCGCTGGTGATCCAGATGGCACGAAAATACAATCTCGTCGTTCTTCAACTTCGTATCCGACCCCGGAATCGTCGCCGTAACCACCTCGTAATTCCCCGGATGCTGACCAGCCTTCACCACCGCATGCAGTCGGATCTTTTCGCCTTTCGCCAGCCGCGACTGGAACACGTGCGCCGTCCTCAGCGACACCATGAACCCAAATGTTTTGTTAGGCGAAAAGGTTTCCAAATGTCCCCATCGGACCGCATCCAGGTTCTCGCCCGACCACGCCGTCTTCTGGTTCTGCGCGTAGCTCACAATCCCCACGGCACCAAATTTCCCCACCGCCAAATCTTGCACCGCCCCTGGCTGCGCACTCACCAGCACAATCTTCCCCTTCACATCCGTCCCCGCGTAGTCGCTGTCCTTCATTCCCCCACCCACATCTACCAATTCCGTCGCCACATCTGCGCTCTCGCTGTCCTCCGCCAGCGCAACGGGTTCGGCTTTGTAATCCGCAATTTTCTCGACAGCATCACTTCCGGCCTTGATCTCCCACAATTCTCCATCTCTCGCGTCCCAGGCCGGCCGCGACCTCTGAGTCCCATACAAAACCTTCCCGTCGGCGGGAAAACGAAGGATTGAGACATCGCTGAGTCCATAAAAATCCAGCTTTACTGCCACTAACAATGCGGCGAAATGAAACTCTAGCGACCCCCGCTGCCGGTGAAACCGCGCAATCCCCTCCAAATTCCTCTTCGCTGTCTCCCCGCTGATCTCCCCCGCAATCGCCGCCACATCCCTCTCCGCCAACAGTGGCGGCTTCTGCCCCCACACTCCAGCACTGACAATGAAAATCCCTAGCACCAACGCTGCCCATTTCATCTGCTCTCCAACTCTCCGCTGACTCTGCGGCTCCCCTGTGCTCTCTGAGGTAATTCCTGTTTTTTCCTGTTTTCTTTACTTCGTTACTTCCTTACTTCTTTACTTCGCCTTCTTTTGTTCATGTCCACCTTCATCCCCTTCATTGGCTCCCTCTTGTTCAACTTCGCTGCCTCCACAATCAACTTCTTCAGCGCCGGCCTCTTCAAATCCTCCACCGTCCGCACCTTCACATGCCGCACACTCTTCCCCGTCCCTTCCAGCAACGCTTCCGGATCCGGCAACGCCGCCCCTCGCAAAAAAATAAACGTCACATGTTCCTTTCCCGTCATGAAACCGCACACCGTCCCGCCCGAATCAAACGAAGGAATCTTCCACGGATTCACATATTCCTCGCTTCCCGCCAATGTCTTCTTCACCAGCGTGCGCAAGCCCTTCGCCACGTTCTTTAGCTTTCCCGCCTTCTCCACATACTCGTCGATCCACGCCCGTCCTTCTTTTCCCTCAATCGTCGGCATCGCTCACCTTCCTTTCCCAATCTCGCCACATTCTATTCCTTTTTCCCGCCGTCCCAATTTTCCCGTTCTCTGCGCTACACCTCTTTCCGATTCCTTTACCTCCTCTACTTCCTTAACTTCCTTAACCTCCTTTACTTCCCATCTCCTCCCCGCATCTAAATCTCAATGAAATCTTTCCTTCCTTCCCCGCGTATCATTAGTTGACGCCACTTCCCATGCCCACCGCCGATCCCGCCATCCAACTCGACCGCGTCTCCCGCCACTACACCATGGGCGAAACCTCCGTCCGCGCCGTCAACGAACTCTCGCTCTCCGTCGTCAACAACGAATTCCTCGCCCTCCTCGGCTCCTCCGGCTCCGGAAAATCCACACTCCTCAATCTCATCGCCGGTCTAGACCGCCCCACTTCCGGCTCCATCGTCGCTCTCGGCCAAAACATCGCCTCTCTCTCTCCCCTCGATCTCGCCCGCTACCGCTGCAACACCATCGGTATGATCTTCCAGTCCTTCAACCTGCTCCCGCGCATGACCCTCGAGGAAAATATCGAGCTCCCTCTTCGCCTCGCCGAAGTCGATCGCTCCGAACGCCCCGCCCGCGTTCGCGAAGCCCTCGAGCGTGTTCGCCTCACGCATCGCCTCGGCCACCGCCCCACCGAACTCTCGGGCGGAGAGCAGCAGCGCGTCGCCATCGCCCGCGCCCTCGTCAATCGCCCCAAAATCCTTCTCGCCGACGAACCCACTGGCAATCTCGACTCCACCACCGGTGAAGCCATCCTCACGCTACTGCGCGAACTGCAATCGCAACTCGGCATGACCATCGTCATGGTCACGCACGAACGGCCGCTCGCCGAACAGTTCGCCGACCGCCTCGCCATCATGGGCGACGGCAAGCTCCTCTCCACCACCTCCGCGAAAGGGCTCCCCCAATGAAGCCGCGCGACCTCACCGATCTCGCCCTCCGCAATCTGCGCGAATCCCTCCTCCGCAACGCTCTCACCACTCTCGGCGTCGCTGTAGGCGTAGCCTCGCTGGTCGCCATGCTCTCCCTCGGCGTCGGCCTGCAGCAACTCGCCGCCAAACGCCTCTCGCAAAGCGGCCTCTTTGACACCATCCTTGTCACTCCCAAAAACGCTTTCCGCGGCATGGGCCGTCCGCAACGCGAACCCGAATCCGACAAACCCCCGCGGATCCTCGATGACGACGTCCGCAAGGAAATGGAAAGACTTCCCAACGTCATCGAGGTCTACCCGCAGGTTCGCTTCTTCACGGAAGTTCGGTTCAACAACAAGCCGTTCGCCACAGTCGTCGCTGGCATGCCCGACTCATCCCGAAACTCCGGCTCCTTCGATGGCATGCAAGGCAATTTCTTTTCTTCCACCACCGCCAAGGAAGCCATCCTGCAAATCGAATTCGCCAAGGATCTCTCCGACAAACCTTCCTCCCTCATCGGCCAGGAACTCGTCCTCCGCTACGCCGAACGCCAATCTCTTCCTTCCGCCGCAGCGAACACCGATCCATCCGCAAATTCTCCCGACACGTCCGGCGGCGGCTTCTCCGTTGTCCCCAAGGAACTCCGCCTCAAAATCGTCGGCATCGTCGAAACCGAGCCCGCCGCCGGCTACGGCGGCTACGGCAACGCGCGCCTGCTTATGCCCCTCGCAACGGCATCCACGCTTCGCGCCGCCCAAGTCAACGATCTCCGCGACATCGTCCCCGACTCCAACGCCGGCAAAACCACCTACGCCTCTCTCTCCGTCCGCGCCAAATCTCCCTCGCAGGTCGAGGCCCTTGAAACCTCCATCAAAAAAATGGGCTTGAACGCTTTCTCTCTCCTCGATGCCTCGAAATCCTTGCGCACCTTCTTCACGGTCTTCGATAGCCTCCTCGGCATCTTCGGCTGCCTCGCTCTCGCCGTCGCCACTCTCGGCATCGTCAACACGCTCGTCATGGCCATCCTCGAACGCCGCCGCGAAATCGGCGTCCTCAAAGCCCTTGGCGCCGCCGATTCGGATGTCCAACAGCTCTTCTTTGTCGAGGCCGGCGTGATGGGCTTTTTCGGCGGCGTTTTCGGCGTACTCTTCGGCTGGCTCCTCGGCCGCGCCGTCACCTTCGGCACCAACGTCTATCTCCAGCGCCAGAATCTCAATCCCATCGAACTCTCTTCCGTCCCCCTTTGGCTCGTCTTCAGCGCCCTCGCTTTCGCCATCCTTGTCAGTCTCGCCGCCGGCCTCTATCCTGCTTCTCGTGCCGCCAAGCTCAACCCCGTCGACGCCCTCCGCTATGAGTAGCTCCTTGCTCTTCAACCAAAACTCCCGCAAAGAGAAAACTTGTCATCCTGCCTGCCCTGAGCGAAGCCGAAGGGAGCCCGCGCCTTTTGCGGGCGAAGGACCTCAACCGCAAATCCCACCGACCAAATTGAGCGTTCCAAGCACCAACCTGTCATCCCGACCGGAGTGGCCGGCTTTTTCTTGCGCGCCGAATTTGGGCGCGCCGGCCACGGAGCGGAGGGACCGTGGCTTGCTCACTGCGTCTTGGTCCTTTCTTTGGGTCACGGGACACCGATCACGAATCCTGTTCTTCTACTTCCTTTTCCTCCTCAACCTCCTCACTCTCCCTTCCGCTGCCGCCACCGCCCGCGTCGAGTGCAACTCCCTCCCCAGCAAAATCCTCTCCCGCGGCGTCACCTATTGCATCGTTCTCCCGCCCTCCTTCGACACCGACAAAACAAAACACTTTCCGATCCTCTATTCCCTCCACGGCCTCGGCGACAACGAACAGTTCTTCGTCCACTCCGGCGCCTGGAATCTAGTCGAAGACATGCGCGAAAAAGGTGAGCTGAAAAATTTCCTGATCGTCACGCCGGACGGCGGTGCTGGCTTCTACATCAATTCAAAGGACGGCAAGAACCGTTACGAGGATTTTCTGCTGCAGGAATTTTTCCCATTCGTCGAAAACCGCTATCGCGTCGCTGCCGGCCGCGCCAACCGCGCCATCTCCGGCGTCTCCATGGGCGGCTACGGCGCGCTGCATCTTGCTTTCCGCCACCCGCTGCTTTTTTCTTCTGTCAGTGCCCACAGCGCCGCACTCATCGAAAAGCTTCCCGGCTTTCTCGGCGCTTCTCCGTCAAGCTCTCCCCGCGCGCGTGTACTCGGCGGCGTTTTCGGCAATCCGCCCGACCCCGTTTTCTGGGACCAGAACAGCCCTCTCGTTCTTGCGCGCACTGCCAATCTCGCCGGCCTCAAAATTTATTTTGACTGCGGCGACAACGACGACTACGGCTTCTACGCCGGCGCGACAGCTCTCGACAAAATCCTCACCGCGCGCCGCATCCCCCACGAATTCCATCTCTTTCCCGGGCGCCACGACGCCGCCTACTTCGCCGAGCATCTTCCCGCCTCGCTGCAATTCCACTCCCGCCTCTTTCCCAACCCTTGATTCGCTCGCATCAACCTGCGTCCTGATAAAATCTGAAATCATCGCTGCGCCTTCCCCAATTCCGTTGTAGAATCCTTCTCGCTTTCCGCGCACCAAACTTTGGAGGCCCCATGCGTCGTTTCCCTTCTGCAATTTTGCTCGCACTTTGCGTCGTCATGCTTTTCCCGCATCCAGCCGCAGCCCAGGACAAGCCCGCCACCGCCGCCGCTGCTCCCGCCGTCACCGGCGCGCGCGGCGAATTCCTCGCCGAAATTGCTTTCTACGAGCAGCGCTACATCCGCCTCGCCGAAGCCGTTCCCGCCGAAAAATTTTCCTGGCGCCCCGCCGAAGGCGTCCGCTCCATCGGCGAAGTCTACACTCACATCGCCGCCGCCAATTACGGCGTCGCCCGCGCGCTCGGCACTCCTCCGCCAGCCGGCTTCGATCCCAAAGCCCTCAACGCTCTCGCCGCCGACAAAGCCAAAACTGTGCAAGCCCTCAAGGATTCCTTCGCCCATTTCCGCAGCGCCATTCTCGCCATCAAGGATGCAGACCTGAACAACGCGCAAAAATTGTTTGGCCAGGACACCACCGTCCGCGGCGCCTTTTTCATGATCACTGGCCATTTCGGCGAACACCTCGGCCAGTCCATCGCCTACGCCCGCCAAAACGGCATCGTCCCGCCGTGGACCGAAGAGCGCCAGAAGCAGGAAGCCGCCAAGCCCAAGCCGTAGTCACGCACACCTACTTTGTAGGGGCCGAGCTTGTTTACCCTGAGCCTGCCGAAGGGCTCGGCCCTCCCTGTAGCGCCGGCATCCTGCCGGCCTCTTCTCTGCGTCCTCTGCGTCAATTCTTTCTCTTTGTCCTTTATCTTTACTTCCTACCTCTTTGCTTCTTTACTTCTCCCCGTGTTATCTCTTCTCATTCGTAGGCCCCATGGAAAAAGTTCTCGGCATCGGCGGACTCTTCTTCCGCTCGCGCGATCCGCAATCCCTCGCCGCCTGGTACGCCACGCATCTAGGCGTCACGCCCGTCCCCGCCAATTACGACGACCCGCCGTGGCAAACGCAAGCCGGCCCCACCGCGTTCGCGCCATTCCCCGCCAACACCCGATATTTCGGCGACCCCGCCTCGCCGCAACCCCTCCAATGGATGATCAACTTCCGCGTCGCCAATCTCGACGCCATGCTCTCCCAACTACGCGCCGCCGGCATCGAAGTCACCCTCGACCCCGAAACCTACCCTAACGGCCGCTTCGCACGCCTCCACGACCCCGAAGGCAACCCCATCGAACTCTGGCAACCCGCCGCCCGCGACGCCTGAATCGTCGGACAAAGTTGCGTGTCTCGAAGAGCCGCCGTGCAAGACAGGCTGTGGCGCCTGGCGAAGTTGGTCTGTCTTTTTACACGAAGCCGCTGGCACAGCGGGGAGGCTGCGTCAGCGGCTTATTCTGTTGTTTGACTATTGTTGCGAGGCTAGGGTTTCTTGTCCGGGGCTTTGGCGACGACGGGTTCCATGGTCGTCTTCGGCGCCATCTTGGTTTTGGTTGTGGCGGCCATCACTGCTTTCGGGTGCCAGAAGTCAGAGGCGACTTTGGCGATTTCGTCGGGTGGATTGCTGAGTTCCGGGGAGAAGCGAAAGAGAGTGGACTCCGCGATCTCCACGGCATCGGCGTTGATTTGCTGGAATTTCTTGTAGCCGTCCTCGCCAAGAATGTCCTTCATGGTGGGATTGTGGTCGAAGCCGGCCATGGAAGAGCGCAGCGTGGTCACATAGAAAATGGTGCCCTTACCGCCTTCGATCACTTGAGAAACAAAAACCGGCTGGGCGTCGGGATTCTTTTCGCCGGCTTCCTTCATATTCTTCAGCATAGCCTCGAACTCATCGATATGGCCGGGTCGAACATGCACGGCGGTGGTACGCAATATGCGCGATTCGCCGATCAGCTTGGCGTAGCCATCCGGGTCCTTGGGAGCTTTGCGGCTCAGGTCCCAACGGCGGCGGCGGAGTTCGCTGCGAGACGACACCAAGCAGTTGTCGAAGTCCCGGCCCATTTTCTCGGCAACTTCCTTGCCGAAGGCTTTGTTGACGGCAGCCATGACGGCTTCGTTCATTTTGTCGATTTCGGCGTAGTCTTTGCGGTTGCTGGTGAACTGATAGACGTTGCCTTCACCATAGACGGCTTCGAGGGCGAGCCAACGATCGCCATTGTAGCGGCTGTTGGCATCGGCCCATTTTTTGGTGAGGGCCTGGAAATCAGCGACTTTTTCGGGTTTCACTTTCACGATGAAAACATCGAGATAATCTCCCTGTGCGTGGACGGCAACGGGCGCCGCCAAACACACGGCTACTGCGAAGGCCCAAAGGGCTCTGCGAAAGGACATACGTACCTCCTCATTTGAGACTGCTAGGAAGGAACCTGTGGGCGGTGGGCCGGTGAGCGGAATGTACACCCGGGAGAGGGAGGGGGTCAAGAAGGAGGTCGTGATGTGTGGCCTGTGTTCCGTGGCGCGTACCTGTGTAGGGGCGGCTTTACGCCGCCTTCTTCTCTGCGTCCTTAGCGTCTCTGCGTTTAGCTCTCTTCTCCGATTCCTCTCTTCTCTGTGCCCTCTGCCTGCCCTGAGCGAAGCCGAAGGGTGGCCCCTCTGCGCCCTCTGTGGTAAATCCGTTTCTTCATCTCCCCTCTTCTCAGCGCCCTCTGCGTCTCCTCTGCGAACTCTGCGTTAAGTCCCCCTCTTCGCCTCCGCGCCGCACTTTGGCGCGTCGGCCACGTAGCGGAGGGATCTCCTTTTCATTCTGCAGGTAGGCAGAACAGAGGCATTCGCTACCCTTACTTCGCTCGCCCTCCTCCTTGACACCCTTATCTACCTGATCAAGGATCCAAATTGATCAACCTCTCGTGCAAATCGCTGCTCAAAGAACTAAGTCAGCTCTCTATTCCGGCGCACCGCTTGCCAATCCTGGGAAGGGCAGTCCCTTTCTAAAGTGGGCAGGGGGCAAGACGGAACTTCTCCCCGAACTGGAATCTCGGGTACCTAAATCCTTTGGCGCTTATTGGGAAGCCTTTATTGGAGGCGGAGCCTTATTTTTTCGACTTGCTCCAGTGTCCGCCGTTATTTCCGATGCCAACGAGGAGCTCATCAATTGTTATCTTGCAGTGAGAAACAATCTCGACGAACTTATCACCCGGTTGAAGAAATTCCCTGTTAACAAGGAGCATTTTCTAAAGCTGCGCAGAATTCAACCTTGGGAATTAGACGATGTAGGTCGTGCGGCTCGTCTAATCTACCTCAACAAGACCTGCTTTAATGGATTGTATAGAGTTAACCAGCGAGGAGAATTCAACGTTCCTTTTGGGGATTACAAAAACCCAAGAGTCTTTGATCCCGAGATTCTAGAAGCTGATTCCAAGGCCCTGAAAAAGGCAGACGTTATTTGCCGGGACTTTCGCCACCTCTTGTATAAGGCCCAGCCCGGCGATTTCATTTACTTTGACCCTCCATATCACCCTCTCTCCGAAACGTCTTCGTTCACGTCGTATAGTGAAGCTCCCTTCGAGGAACGAGAGCAACGAGCCCTCTCCCAAGTTTTTAAGGCTCTAAGCGAGCGCGATTGCAAGGTGATGCTCTCCAACTCTGATACACCAAAGATTCGTTCTTTATATAAAGCATTCAACATAAATGAGGTCCAAGTCAGCAGAGCCATAAACTGCAAAGGCGATGGTAGGGGCAAGATCACGGAACTAATCATCAGAAACTATTAGATCATGATGATCGATAAAACGTTAACCAACGACGCGTGGCGCAGAATCTTTGAGGAGTTGCCGGTCAAAGAGAGAATTGCGGAACTGGGCAGTTTCCGTCTCACGGCGAAGCAAATACACAAGATTGCAAAGCGCGAACCTCGGTTGATGACGAAATTCGATTCTAGGGAGCAACGCCCCAAGTTACTGTTACAACCCCCCTTGACCATCCTTCCGACGACGAACGGGGAGTATGTTCTCTTGCGCGGGGACGGCTATTTGGACGTTCCACCAACGCAAACAGTCGAGACCTATGATGCAAGCAAAGTTGCACGCTTGCAGACAATAAAATGGTCGGAAGGGATCCGCAGCGAACCACAGGCGCTTGACACTCTCTTTATGGCGTCGGCTCTGCGTAGTTTTGCGGACGATGACACACTCCAACTAACAATTCGGGGGAGGCTAAGGAGTGGCAAGTTCGACTTCAAGTTTAGGACCGACATCAAAGAGGAACTGATCTCTGTGAGTGGCGTACAAGTAGAAGTCGACTCCGGCTATGAAGGCAGAAAAGTTGTCATAGTTGAGGCAAAATTTGGCGCCCTGAAGAGCTTCATAGTTCGACAGCTCTATTATCCCTATCGCGATCTTTTGAGCAATGGCGTCTCCAAAGAAATCGTTCCTATACTGCTCGTGTACTCTAACCGCGTTTACTCGCTATATTCGTTCAAATTCCAAAGACCAGACGAGTATCAGTCCATTTCCCTGGTTCGCCAGGCCCATTACACACTAGAAGACCTCAAGACCCTGCCACGATTGGCCGAGTTTGTCACATCGACGCGACGGAAACCGCCGACGGGTATCCCCTTTCCTCAAGCAGATGATCTTTCGAAGGTACTCGACGTGGCGGACATTTTGTCCGGCGGTCTTGCAGACAAGGAGGAGATCGCTGAGAGATTCCAGGTTGATCCACGCCAAGGGGATTACTACGCCAACGCCGCTGCGTGGCTAGGAATTGCTGAAAAGTCCAAAGGAAGCTTTGACCTTACGAAAGAAGGCCGGGAGTTCAACAAATTGACCCGTATTGAGCGAATGGAACGAGTGGCAGACATCCTTGCCCAAACACCGGGATTTGCAGAAGCACTAGCAGCACAAGCAGGGGGAAATCCTTTAAACCTGGCCGAAATCGCTCGAGCAATTGGGAAAAACTATGGGCTTTCAGGAACCACAGCGCCTCGCCGAGCCAGTACTGTTCGAAGTTGGATCGAATATCTTGCGGGCAACTTTCGTAACTGAATGCGCGACTGGGTGCCGGGCGGGTGGCGCACCCTAAACTCCGCCGGGTGCCCCATCCTTGGTTTCCAAAGGGTGGGTCTTGGGTTTCTTTCAACCGCAAACTACAGCGCGGCTTTACTCCGCCCCGACAGGCTGCACCTGCCGCTCAATCTCCGAAGCCTTCCCCGCCCGCCTCTCGCACTCCAAATCATAAAAATTCTGCAGGTTCAGCCAGAATTCCGCATTCGTCTTGAAATACCGAGCCAGCCGCATCGCCGTCTCCGCCGTGATCCGCCGCCGCTCGTGCACAATCTCCCCGATCCGCGTCGCGGGCACATGCAGCTCCAGCGCCAGCTTGTTCACAGACAACCCCAGCGGCTTCATGAAATCCTCCCGCAAAATCTCTCCCGGATGCACCGGAGCCATCAATTTGTCCGTCTTACTCATTCTCTCGCTCTCCCCTCAGTGGTAATCGACGATTTCCACATCATGGCAATGGCCGTCCCGCCACACAAAGCAAATCCTCCACTGGTCGTTGATCCGAATTGAGTGCTGCCCCTTCCGGTCGCCCCGCAAAGCCTCCAACTGGTTCCCCGGAGGCGATGCCAGCACTCGCAACTCCGTCGCGGCATGCAGTTGCAGAAGTTTCCGCAGCGCGATCCGCTCGAACGCCCGGAAACGCCGCGAATGCTGGTAGTGAAATAGCTCCTCGGTTTTCTTCGATCCAAAGCTCTGAATCACACGTAAAACATATTACGTATAGCATTGTACGTCAAGCGTATTACATCATTTTGGCCGGGTGCCGCACCCTTGCTGTTTAAGGGTGCGCGCGGTTTGCGCCCGCCTCAGGAGGGCGGGTTTTGACGTTTCGACTCGGTTCACCCGCCTCACTAAAACTCTTCCGGTCACTTTCTCGCAGCATGCATCACTGCAAGTATCCAAACCTCTTTCTTCTCGATCCGGTAGCCAACAATAAACGGAGTGCCGGGAATAACCAGCTCCCGCGTTCCTGCGATGCGCCCCTTGCGGCCCGCCATCGGATGCCGCGCCAGCACATCCACCGTTTCCCAGATATGATTCATCATTCGTCGCGCGGCGGCAGGGTTCTCGGCTGCAACATACTCGTAGGCGGATACCAATTCTTCAGTCGCGGGCGTCGTCCATTGGATGATCATTTGCTGAAGCTATTTCGAGCGGCCTATCTTCTGAATCATCTTCTTCACGTCGGCATGCGCCACGAATTTCCCTTCCTTCGCCGCGCGCAAGCCTTTGGCCATCAGCTTGGCGTGATATTCGTTGAGCTCCAGATAGTGCTCGACCGCTTCGTTCAGCAGGTAGCTGCGGTCCCGATCCAGGTTCTCCGCCAGCGCATCCAGAGTCTCAACCGCCTCGGACGGGATACGGAAACTGATCGTTTTCAAAGTACTCATAATATCAAATAATACGCGGCACTATTCCGCATTGCAATCCCATTCCCCGCTCTGCGCAAACTCTGCGCTCTCAGCGTCTCTGCGTTAGGTTTTTCTTTGCTTTTCGCTTGAGTGCCTCTCCAGCACCCCATAACCAACATTCTACTTGACAACTCCATACCTAACTGTCACCCTTCCCCTGTAGAGAAGTGCGCCCGCGATTTTTCCCGCGTGGGTTCCCCCTACAACCAAAATCCAATCTTTCTGGAGAACTGCTATGTCCAATAACCAGGACCGCCCGTTCACGTGTGTCCATTTCTTCGCCGACGGCCGCCGCTGCCAGCTTCCCCCGTCCGCCGACGACATGGGCCTCTGCTATTTCCACGCCAAAAAATTCCAGAATCGCCTCAACTCCCAGGAAGCCGGCCGCCAGATCAGCCAATTCCTCGAAACCGACATCCTCACCGCCTGCGATCTCAGCTCCACCTTCGCCAGCCTCTTCTCCGCCACCGCCCAGGGCTGGATCAAACCCAAAACCGCCGCCACCCTCACCTATCTCGGCCGCCTCATGCTCCAGACCCAGAAACTCGCCAAAAAAGAATTTCTCGAATCCTTCGACGACCGCTGGCCCAAAATCGTCGAAGAGGCCCCAGCCTTCAATCCGCTCGAGCCTGAACCCTCCCCCGCTCCTGCCGCCGAATCAACCGAAACCACTCTCACCACCCAGAAAGAGAGTCCCACCGACGAGCACAACGCCGATCCTACAGGCACAGCATCCCACCCAATCCCTTTTCCCAAGCTAATGTAGGGGCGGGGTTTACCCCGCCCTCTTGGGTTAAGCATTTCTCTCTGTACTCTGTGTCCTATGCTTGCCCTGAGCGAAACCGAAGGGTGGTTAACTCTCTTCCGCGCCTTTTCTCCCATCCTCAACCCCTTCAAAATCAACCACTTTTAAACTGATACAAAACAAACAACTTCATCCCCCTGCAAAATCTATCAGTTTCAGAAAACAGGGGTATTCTTCCCCACCTCGCAGTCGTTCCATTTCGGAACCCCGCCCTCTCCATTCTTCCCCATCCTCCCCCTCCAACCGGGCGTTGCGACCGGCCTAAGGAGAACTCTTCAACTCTTCAACTCTTCAACTCTTCAACTCTTCAACTCTTCAACTCTTCAACTCTTCAACTCTTCAACTCTTCAACTCTTCAACTCTTCAACTCTTCAACTCTTCAACTCTTCAACTTTGAACTCTCAACTGTCGACTGTGAACTTTCCCTCCTCCACCGCTCGCTGGCCACCGGTCGCCGGCCACTGCTATCATTCCCCGCTTGCACCCTTTGGAGGTGGCATGGGATTTGACGAGCGGTTGGCGGAGGTGCGCGGGGGGTTTGAGCGGTCGTTCTGGGTGGCGAACGTCAGCGAACTGTTTGAGCGGCTTTCGTATTATGCGGCGTTTGCTTCGCTGGCCCGGTATCTGCACGAGGCGCTGAACTTTCCCACCGAGCGGGCGGCCGATCTTTCGGGACTTTTTGGCGGGCTGGTGTGGTTCCTGGCGATTTTTGGCGGAGCGATTGCCGACCGGCTGGGGTTCCGGCGGGCGCTGGCGATCGCTTACCTGATTCTGGCGGGCTCGTATTTTTTGCTGGGGTCGCTGGGCGCGCCGTGGCTGGCGCCGGTGCGCAACGCGGTGCCACTGGTGGCGCTGGTCACGTTTGTGCTGATGTTGCCGGCGCTGGGCGTGGCGATGGTGAAGCCGAGCGTGGTTGGCACGACGGCGCGGGCGTCGAATGAGAATGTGCGCTCGATCGGGTATTCGATTTACTACACGCTGGTGAATATTGGCGGGGCGCTGGGGCCGTTTGTGGCGTCGTGGGTGCACCGGCATCTGAGCGTGGAAAATGTATTTCGCGTGGCGGCGGCGAGCGTGTTTCTTATGTTCTTTGCGGTGCTTGTCTTTTTCAAGGAGCCGCAAAAATCAGGCGACGTGGCGACGGCCAGCCTGGCGGAAACGATGCGCAACTTCGGGAAGGTGGTGGCCAATCCGAAGTTCATGGTGTTTCTGCTGATTTTTTCCGGATACTGGATTGTTTACTGGCAGGAGTTCATCACGCTGCCGATTTACATTCACGACTACGTGGATCCGAAGGCGGACACGGAGCGGATGCTTTCGACGGGGCCGCTGGTGGTGATTGCGTTTACGGTGGCGTTCAGCGTGCTTACGCAGAAAATTTCGGCTTTTCGGGCGGTGCTGCTTGGCACGCTTATTTCCATGGTAGCGTTCGCGATTCTGGCGCTGCACTCCAGCATTTATGGGGCTTACGCAACGCTTGTCGTCATCGCCGTTGGCGAGCTTATCCAGCAGCCGCGCTATTACGATTATATTTCGCGGCTGGCGCCGGCGGGGCAGCAGGGGACGTACATGGGATTCGCGTTTTTGCCGCTGGGCATTGGCTCGTTTCTGGCGGGGCGCATCGGCGGCGCGCTGCTGCACCGGTTTGGCGAAGTGCAGCACCGGCCGCAGCTTTTTTTGTGGGCGCTTACGGGGATTGGGCTGGGGACTACATTTTTATTGTGGGTTTACGATCGGATTGTGAAGCCGTCGGAGGTGAAGGTGGAGTGACGCGGCGGAAAAAGGCGCCCGCCTCGGAAGGCGGCCGCTACAAAGGCAAGAGTAACCCAAGAGGGCGGGGCAAGTCACGCCCCTACAAGCGATTAAAGAGTAGAATTCGATTCAGGAAAGGAGGAAAAAATCCAGGACCTCAATTGACCATGCGGCGAAGCGATTCCAACGCTTGCCGAGCCAGCGAGTAGCGCGGTTCGATATTGATTGCTTCCTGGAAACAGCGAATCGCCTGGCCATACATTTCCTTTCCTAGATACGCGCGGCCGAGATTGTAATGCGGAAAGTGGCGCGGCTCGTAGCGCCGGGATTCCACGGCCTGCTGCAGCCAGGGAATGGCTTCGTCAAACTGGCCCAGTTCGATCATGTAGGCGCCAATATCGTTGTAGGGATTGCCGAAATCGGGGTCGAGCTCGATGGCGCGCTTGCATTCGGCGATGGCGTCCATCAGTTTGCCCTGATAGTGATAGGTCCAGCCTAGAAAGGTATGAGCTTCGGCTGTCGGATGCAGCTCCAGCGAAGACTGGTAGAGCTCGGCGGCGCGATCGTAATCGCCTTCCATCTGCGCCTGATAGGCATCCTGCAACACTTCCCACGCCCTCGTGAGGGTCTCTTGGCTCATGGTGGGATTTTGAACGTAAAAAGTGAGTCTCGTCAAAGGTACGAAAGTGCTAGCTGTGCAAAATGGACACCCTGTCCTCTTGGCGGGGCAGAGGTGGAAATTTGAGGCCAGAACGGGGAAAATAACCAGGGTCTCATTTTGAGCAGAGTTGGAATTCGAGGGGGGAAGCGTGAAACGCAACTGGAAAAATGTAGTGATTGCAGCGGGTTTCGTCGGATTGCTCAGCGGGGGCGCGTTGCTCGCGCAGGCGTCGACCGCGAAATCGTCTACTCCGAACGCGGCGGCAGTGGCCCGCGGGAAGACCGTGTTCCAGCAGAAATGCGCCGTTTGCCACTACGACAACAGCGACCAGAAGAAAATCGGGCCGGGCTTGAAGGGCCTTGCCAAGCGCGGAACCTTCAGCGTGAATGGAAACAAAATCACCGACGACAGCCTGAGGGCGTGGATCGAAAACGGCGACCAGTTGATGCCACCGTTCAAGGACGCGCTGGAAGCGGGGCAAATCAAGGACGTGATCGCGTACGTGAAGACGCTGTAGATTGAAGCGCAGAAAGTGCTGTGCGCTGAAAGAGAAACCCCCGAAAGCCTGCGCGAAGCGGGCGACGGGGGTTTCCAATTCTTCTCGCTCCCAGGCGGGAGAAAGGGCTACTTCAGAACGGCGTCTTTCAGGACCTTGGCCGGACGCAGACGGACAACGGTCTTGGCCTTGATCTTGATCGCTTCGCCGGTCTGGGGATTGCGGCCCATGCGCGCTTTGCGATGAGCCTTTACGACGCGGCCGATTCCCGGGATAACAAACTTGCCTGCACTGCCCTTGGCTTCCTTGACGGCCAACTTGTGGAGCTCATCAAAGAAAGTGACGATCATCTTCTTCGAAGTGCTCGCTTTCTCGGCGAGATGCGAAACGATTTTGGTTTTGCTCAGTGGCTTAGCTGCCATTTCTTCTGCCTATCCTCCTGATTTGTCTATCCACCTCGAGACAATCGAGGCCAGCCACGAGCAAGAAAAACCCCTATTTTCCTGCAAAAAACTCGGGCCGAACCGGACTATAGCGAAGGAAGAAAAAGAACGCAAGGGCAAATGAGCAAAAAAGGCCGAAAAACAGCGATTTTTTTAGGGGTATGTGCAAAACGTGCTGATTTCATGCGGCAAAACGCGATTCCGGCCCGGATTCGGGCCGCATTTCGATGTGTTATGCTTTCTAATTCCAAGTTAATCAAGGGGTAAGGACAATGAGCACGAGCGCAAACTGGCGAGGGCTGGAACATGAGATTTTGAAGATAATCAAGGCCAGCGCGCGTCCGGTGCCGGTGGCGTTCCTTGATGGGGAGCCCGCTGGAGTGAAGAAATTTGAAGGCACGCAGCCTTCGGGATGCAGTTTCTGGAGCGTGGCGGCGGAAGGGCGCACGTTTTACACCATCCCCGAAAATCATTTTAACTGCGCGGTGGGAGCGTACACGCACAATATCGCGCTTTCGCCGGAGAGAGAAAAAGAAACGGAACAAACGTTGAAAATGATGTTCGGTCTGGGATATGTGAAACCGGAACGCCGCTGAGACTCATTTAGCTTCGCGGTGAAGCGCAGATTAAAGTCCGGCGAGGTCTTCGTAAAGATGCGCGATGGCCTTGATGCCGCCGTAGTAGTTTTCGAGCGCGAGATGCTCGTCCGGGGCGTGGGCATTTTCGTCGGGAAGGCCGAAGCCGATGAGCACGCACGGGACCTTAAAGGTGTCGTGCATCTGGGTGACGAAGGGAATGGAACCGCCTTCGCGAATGAAGACGGCCTTCTTGCCGAATCCCTTCTGCAACGCGGATTGCGCGACCTGAAAAATGGGGGCTTTGTAGGCAGCGACCCAGGGTTTGCCGGTGCTCAGCACTTCAAATTTGCAGTTCACGCTTTTGGGAAGAAGTTTGCGGATATGCTTTTCGACGAGCTTGGCGATTTTCTGAGGATTCTGATTGGGCACGAGACGCGTGGAAAACTTCGCGTAGGCCTTTGAAGGAATAACCGTTTTCGCGCCCTCTCCCTGATAGCCGCCCCAGATTCCGTTGAGTTCAAACGTGGGACGAATCCAGAGTCGCTCGACAGTGGTGAATCCTTTCTCCCCATGGTAACCTGGCGCGCCCACAGCCTTCTTGAAATCTTTTTCCTTCCAGGGCAGCGCGTTCAGAGCCTTGCGCTCCGCGGCGGGAACGGCCGCGACGTCATCATAGAAGCCGGGAATGGTGACGCGGAAATTCTTGTCATGCAGTTTTGCGAATAACTCCGTAAGCACAGTGAGCGGATTGGGCACCGCGCCGCCATAAACGCCGGAGTGGAGATCGCGGACGGGGCCAGTCAGTTCGATTTCATAGTAGTTCAGTCCGCGAAGACCATAAGTGATGGACGGAACGCCTTTGCCGAGCATCGACGTGTCCGAAACCAGCAGGGCATCCGCCTTGAGTTTTTCCTTGTGGCTCTGCACGTAGTCCCACAGGCTGACGCTGCCGACCTCTTCTTCGCCTTCAATCAGGACTTTGATGTTGATGGGGAATTTACCGTGCACCTGATGGAGCGCTTCGAGCGCCTTCAAGTGAATGTGAACCTGCCCTTTATCATCGGCGGTGCCACGCCCATAAATATTTCCGTTGCGCACCTCCGGTTGGAAGGCCGGCGAGGTCCAGAGCTCCAGCGGTTCGGCGGGCTGCACGTCGTAGTGGCCGTAGAAAAGCACGGTCGGCTTGCCAGGGGCTTCGAGGGATTCGGCGTAAACGAGGGGGTGAAGACCTGTGGGGACAATTTCAACGGTCTTGAAGCCGGCGGTTCGCAGGCGTTCGGCAACCCATTTGGAAGCGAGATCGATGTCTGGTTTGTGCTCGCTCTTTGCGCTGACCGAGGGGATCCGGAGAAATTCGTTGAGCTCCCCGAGGTGCTGCTCGCGGCGACTTTCTATAAATTCAGCAAGGTTCATATGAGGCCCCCAGGCGCAAAGATAATGACTCAGATCTGATCGACAACTGCCCGAAAATGATGAAGAAAAGCGCGGCAGCGGTTTGGTCTAGAAGGCGCCCGGCGTGATGCCGTAGCCGCTTAGGACATTCTAAGGCCAGCGGATTGGAGCTTACAAGTTGGGCAACGAAAAAGCGTGGCGATTGGGAACACCTGCCCGAAAGGGCAATTGACGGGTCCTTCAGCCAGACCGATGATTGGCACACTATGCAAGAAACAGCCTTTGCGACGAACCGGCGCAGCCAGCGCATCTTTCACCGGATGAAACTGCAAGCCCTTGGGCGCAGCCATGCGGGAAAGAAGTTTCGTGAGGTGTGTGAAACCATGGTGGTGAGCGCCCATGGGGGCTTGCTGATGCTGCGGCATGAGGTTGATAACGACGAAATGCTGGTGCTGGTAAATCCTGAAACGCAGGAAGAACTGGAGTGCCGCATAGTGTTCACCGGGGAGAGCGGGTCAAAGGGCATGCGCGTCGGAGTGGAATTTCTGACGCCAGCCCCGCACTTCTGGGGCATAGATTTTGACGCGCCTCGCCAGAACTCGATGAAGGAAGACCAGACGCACTGAACAGGCTGGCTACCTCCTTGTAGGGCTTAAGATCCCAGACACACCCACTCTGAAGGCATCCCAACGAGCAAGAATGCCTGCTTCGGGATGGATAAACTGGTGTCTGGAAAGGAGTTGTGAGGAACCGGGGAGAGGCAAAGTGTTTCTCATTATGGAACCAAAATTAGAAAATCTGGGATAAAGCAGCGAGGCGGGGATAAATTAAGATATTTATAATCAACAGTTTATAAATCTGCAGATTTGGATTATTACATGCTCTTAATCGAATGGAGCCGCTTTTCATTCGCCCACAGGACTCCAGAAGTTGGGCAGTCTAGCGGTTGGATAAAGACGGTCCAAAGGTAACCCCGATGACGTTAAAGAAACTGGCGGTCGCTTCAGCAATTGCGCTTTGCATGACGATTCCGAGTGGCACGGCATGGGCGGATAGCATATCTATTGCAAATCCTTCCTTCGAAATTAACCCCGGCACATTGAGCAGCGGGTGTGGCACGGGATGCACCTACCGTATGGGCCCAATCGATGGTTGGACGAGCGGAACCGGCGCGGGAATTTGGCAGCCGGGTTCCTTGTTCACAGCAGCGATTCCGGATGGCAGCAGCTACCTGGCTTTTGCTAATGCGACAAACTCCATTTCGCAGACACTCACCGGAGATTCGGTCCTGGCCAACTCCATCTACACGCTGTCCGTCTTTGTCGGAGATCGTATAGCCACTCCCACAGGCACTCCCAGCGGGAATTACACCCTTTCCCTGGACACGATCATGGGCGGGGTGGTGACATCGACGCTCTGCAGTGTTACTGACAACGCCTCCAAGATAGCTCCCGGAACATTTCAGCTCGAGAGCTGCAGCTACACGAGCCTATCAAGCGTTCCGAGCGGCGATCTCTTCCTGAAACTTACCGCCAACAGCGGGCAATTGGATGTTGGTAACGTGAGTCTCACCGTCCAGTCTGCGACGACCAGCGTTCCCGAACCGAGCTCGATTCTCCTGTTGAGCATCGGCATGGTTTTTCTACTTTCTACTTTGATGGTGAGCAAGAAGCAGGAGCTTCAGCTCACTGCATAATTAGAGTTCTTCGAAATTCGAGGCCCCACCTTACATCGAGGTGGGGCCTTTTTTGTTTCGCTAATCCGATCTTTACCCCTAATGCACATCGAACATGGGTGAGGAAATTGTCCGAGGGGCGCCCCGAGCACAATTTCGTGACGGCCGTAGTTTGCAGGCTATACTTAGAAACGGAGGAGTGGGTGAGCGGTTGAAACCGGCGGTCTTGAAAACCGTTAGGCTCGAAAGGGCCTCGGGGGTTCGAATCCCTCCTCCTCCGCCGCCACGCTTCGGAAACCCGATAAGAGTGCGGAGATTTGCATCGCGCTACTACTTATTCGCCTGACTCATTTATTTGAGGCCGGAAGCTGGAAATAGCCGCATAAACAATGGTGATTGTCTGTTATCGATGGTCTACATCAAGAGCCTGGAGAATAGCAAAACAGGTCCACTGTTTGCCACCCGCCAGATTCCGAAGTAGTTAGATAGCCGCAGTCGGAGGCGTGTGAACCGACGCGATACCTACCCTTGCAGGTTCCTCTACCGGGCGTGCGATGCAGCTTCTTCGATCACAGCTGCAACCTCTTTCGGCCTGGAGACGTAGACCGCGTGGCTAGCGCCTGCGACTTCGACCTTGTGGCTGTTGGCTCGCGTGGCGTACCACCGTTCGAGGTCGGGGTTGATAGTTCTGTCGCTTCCCGCTACGAGCATCCATCTTGGTTTGCTTCTCCACGCGGCTGTGGTGATGACTGCTTTGAAATTGTCGGCGAAGTTGGGCACCTGCGACCGCGACATGAAAGCGGCCTGCTCGGCAGATAGGTCGGCTGCAAAGTACTCATGAAACTTCGCAGGGTCGATGTAAGTGAAACCGTCTGCCGTCTTCTTTATCGCACCAGATTTGCTGAGGTCACTGGGGAAACGCTTCCCGTCGTCAGCCTCATTCTCCCCGGCATCTGGCATGTGAGCCGCGATGTACACCAAACCGGCAACCAATGGATCCGTCCCGGCTTCGGTAATTACGGCTCCGCCATAGCTGTGAGCGACAAGAATGCATGGCCCATCTTGTAGAGCAAGGACGCGCTTCGTGGCAGCCACATCATCTTTAAAGGACATCTCCGGTTCTTGAACAATGCTGACGTTGTAGCCATCCTTGACAAGAATGTCGTAAACACCTTTCCAGCCAGAACCATCCGCCCAGGCGCCATGAACCAGAACAATATTCCGAACGCGATGCTCTTGGTTCTGCGCTGAGAGCACGCGGCAGCTCAAGAGCAATGCTAGGATGCAGAAGCACCGAGATATTCCTCGTACTACTCGCATGGCCTTCATTGTTTTGTATCTCCTTTTTTTGTTTCATGGGTAGGCCGACGTGGCCGTGCCAGTCTGACGAATTTCGGCGCCCAATTCACCGAACCGACACGGTGGTTTGCACATCGACATTGCCCTTGATCGCATTCGAGTAGGGGCAGATGGCATGGGCGCCCTCGACAAGCTGTACTGCCGTCTTCTGGTCCACTCCGGCGATGGTCACCGCGAGCGCGGCGGAAAGCACGAACGCACCAGAGGCGTTGCGGCTGAGGCCAATAGTGGCGACAACTTCCACGTCGCCATCGACGAAATGGTGGCGAGCCTCGCGGCCGACGCGCAAGAGCGCATTCTCAAAGCACGCGGCATAGCCTCCGGCGAAGAGTTGCTCTGGGTTGGTCGCATCGCCTTTACCTCCGAGCGTTCGCGGCATGGCAAGCTTAAGATTGAGCAGGCCGTCGTCGCTGCGGATCGACCCGTTACGGCCTCCAGTCGCGGTGACTTTTGTGGAATAGAGTGTGTCAGGCATCGATTTTCTCCTTCGTCGCGACTCAGAGCGACAGATAGAGGACTTGGACGAACTGGTCGCCGTTGATGATGCCTTTGCCCCAGACGGGTTCGAGATCGGCGAACGGCCTTTCCGCGACGGCTTCCAGGGCGGATTTTCCAGCGGACTTCAATTTTTGAACGCGATCGCGGGTGGTGACGAGCATGTCCCGGGATTTCGCTAGGTCCGCTTTGTTGCCAAGCGGGCCGTGCCCCGCAACAATCTTGGTGTCATTGCGGGCGAGCGAGAGAATTGTTTCGGCGGCGGCAATCATGCCATCGATTTTGCCGCCCGTGCCGGGGTCGATATAGGGATACATGCCGTTGAAAAACGTGTCACCCATTTGAATCACGTTGGCCTTTTGAAAATGAACGTAGATGTCCGTGTCCGTATGCGCGGGGGCTAAGTGTTGGAGCAGGAGGGTTTCGCCATTGGCTTGCAGCTTGTAACTGTCGGCGAAGGTCTGCTGCGGCAAGGCCTCCACGGGCGAGGCGTCGAAATGCAAGTCGTGGAGCGCGCCGTCTGCTCCTCTATACAAGACCGGCTGATCATGCGGCTCGGACATGCGCTGCTTAGTGTTTTCGTGGGCAAGGACTGTGGCTCCTGTGGCGTGAAGAGGCGCATTGTTATCGGTATGGTCGAAGTGCCAGTGGGTATCGATGACGCATTTCACCGGAGCGTTATCGATACCGTCGAGCGCCTTTTTGAGTCTCGGCCAGGCGGGCGCAACGAAAGTGTCCACGACGAATTTGCCGTCGCGGCCGTTGAGGACTACCACGCTTCCGCCGGGGCCGGAGAGCATAGTGAGATTGTCAGCGAGCTTTTGCGTTTGCATGGGAGCAGCGTTGAATTTGGCGCGCATACTCGCGACCAGGTCGGCCGCCGAAGGCGCTTGTTGCGCGTAGCCCGCCGCGGAGGCGCGGAGCAGCGTCGCGGGAAAGAGGTGCGCCAGAAAGGCGCTGCCGGCCAACGTGGCCGAACCTCGCAACATTTCGCGGCGTGAGGTTTGCTTCTGTAAGAAATTGAATTTCATGTTCCTTAGTCCTTCCTTTCGTTTCTTCCGGTATCGAATTACTTGTTTGCAGCACACCGATTGGACGCTTCGGACTCTGATTAGAGGCATTGTTTGTTTTATTCCCTGTGATAGGATTGGACAATAAGTATAGATATATGGAGCTTCGCCAAATTCGGTCATTTCTCTCTATCGCCGAGACGCTGCACTTCGGGCGTTCAGCGGAGTTGATTCATCTCAGCCAACCAGCTTTAAGCCTTCAGATACGGGCTCTTGAGGAGGAGATCGGCGTGCGGCTCTTTGAGCGGAACCGGCGCAAAACAACGCTCACCGCGGCGGGCGTCGCATTGCGCGATGACGCCGCTCGGGCGCTCTCGCAATTAGGCCAAGCGATTCACAGGGCGAGGCTGGCTGCTAGCGGGAAACTGGGACTATTGCGGATCGGCTTCATCTCAACTGCATTAAGTGAGATTGTGCCGAATATCGTTCGCCAGTTTAGAGAGTTAAATCCC